>Ga0310695_10005270_pt1 | contig 22729 bp, 21 predicted proteins | sample RumenRJG_04DNA_FD_203882 | JGI IMG/M metagenome (GOLD analysis project Ga0310695, IMG submission 203882) | Bovine rumen microbial communities from Lethbridge, Alberta, Canada - RJG_04 (v2) (version 2) | ecosystem: Host-associated > Mammals > Digestive system > Stomach > Rumen | place: Canada...
GGACCGCTGGCGAAAATGATAAAAGAGTCAGGATGTGACAAGAAGAGTCAGAAAGAGTCAGGATGTTCATAGTAATCCTTTCCAATTGTTATATCTTTGCAAACGTCAAAAGGGAAGTCCCGACACCCAAAGCGTTCTTTGACATATTTGCATAAGTGAATCAGGCAGTCCCCGTTTTTCCCTTGGTGTATTCGCTTAATATTCCAGTTTTCTCGTCCCAAAAGTTCTTTTTTCAAAATAAAATGATTACCTTTGCATCGTTATCACATTTTAAGTATACAGTATTATGGCAAGACCAATCAAAGAAACTCCTATCCTGTATGGTAAGGACGCAAGACGTTTTGAGGCTCGAATGCAGGAACATCGCCGCATATCGCCTGAAGAACGGGCACGCATGAATGCAGCATACGAAGCGGTAAAAAGTGTCTGTGACTTCATGTAAATATGACTTTTGAAGAGTTCAGGCAATCATTCACAGTCCACAAGATGGACGAAGAAGAGACCGTCGCCACTTTCAACTGTGGTGATGAAGACCTTAATGGCTTTATTTTGAGTGATGCTCCATTTTACCGCAAGGAGAAACTGGCAGTAACTTATACTGTACATGAAAAGAATTCGTCTGACAGAATAGTGGCATTCTTCAGTTTGTCCAATGACCGCATATCTATCTCAGATTTCGATAGTAAAACAAAGTATAACCGCTTCAGTCGGCGCTTCAACAACCATAAGCGTCTAAAAAGTTATCCAGCGGCAAAAATCGGTCGTTTTGCAGTTAATATCAACATGAAAGGCAAAAGTATAGGCAGTATCCTACTTGATTTTATCAAGCGTTATTTCACTATTGACAATAAGACTGGTTGCCGTTTCATCACCGTTGATGCTTATGCCGCAGCCATTCCTTTTTACCTCCGCAATGGTTTCGTACCCCTCAATGAGGAAGATGCCGACGAGCCTACGCGTTTGCTTTATTTCGACCTTAACGATTTGGACGAAGAATAAATACGATGATGAAATAGTATATTGTGGATCAGACAGTCATCGACGAAGTCGCTTGCCAAAGCAAGTCCCGCCTTTCGCAACCGCCTTTCGCAATTAGGAAAAACATATAACCTTCTAACATGATGTGGCTCAATTGCCTTTGTGCAAAGGGATTGAACCATGTTATATGCTTCCCGGACATATAACATTCATGTAACATCATGTGTGAGACGTATGTTATATGTATGTTACATGTTTGCAATCATGTAACATGCCTTAAAGGCTCTGGTTATCGGGGTTTGCGCCACATTATGTTATATGGTTATATGTTTTTGCAAAATTCATTTTTATCGTGCAGATAGCACCTCCTTGCGAAGCCTTAGGCTCCGAGGGTCGGAGGTGCCTCCTCCAAGGGTCGAAGGTACGGGCTCCGTAGAAAAAGAGAAAATTAGAGCCACTTCTACTATGTATTTTCTATAAGATCAAGACCTTGATTCCGATAGAATGGGAACTTGCCATCTGCTGAAATTAATGTCAAGTGATTGGTTATAGCGTGAGAGACTATCAAGTGATCAGAAGGATCATAATGCTCCTGAGCAACATTTAACTGAAGTTTTGAATATGCCTCATAATGTTCTTTATGAAGATAAAGGACCCTGAATCCATATACATCTTCTACAGAGCGTACCAAGTCTAAAGCAGTCTTCCACCACTTTCGGATATGCTCTTTCTTGTTCCAAAGCACAACTAATTCTCTCAGTGTCTCACTACTCACATAAACCTCATTCTCATAGTCGCTGAGAATCGAAAGCACGTCCTTTGACAATTTATCCTGTTCCTTGGCGTACCAAATGAATATGTGCGTATCAAGCAGTACCCGCATGATATATCAAAGGTTAGTAACCATTCTTACAGCCTCATCAAGAGCCTGCTTATCTTCATCAGTAAGTGGTCCCCATCCTTGCTGCTGCTCATACCATTGGACTTGCTCAAGTCTGTTGCTAAACTTCATATCCTCCATAGTTCTTTCATTTATTATCACTTCATCTCGCTGCAAAGATAAGTACTATTTTTGAATTCTCCAACATTTTTACAAAAAATCACATCATTCAGTCATTCCCGAAGTGGATCATTCAGAACCGTCCCCCAACTTTCTAATTTTCAGTCCTCAACTTTCCTTTTACTTTAATAACATGTCTACTTCCTCTATAAAACGTTGCGCTTTTGGATAGAGTTCATCTACCTCCTCACGTGTGGAATAGACAAACTCGTCATAGTCACCTCGTTGGCGGCTATCAAACAAGTTAGTGAAAGCCCGACCACTTTCTTTGGATATAAGCCCTTTGGATACAAAGTGTAACCCTAACATTGTTTTAACACCTGCATGGGTGTTCGTGGAAATATGATATTTTGCCAAGAGTGCAACAGCCGCATAATAGCAAGCATAATACAGGCGGTTCGTTGCTGTATTATAATAGCCTTGCTCACGAAGGTATGGGATTTCTGCCAGCGTTTCATGTGCACGCTCTTGGCGATAGCGAGACAATGCCTCATAGTTTTCTTCTGTCAAGCCTATATTCATAGTGTGATACCTTCTTTATTAACATTATACTGAAATGGAGTAAGAAACGGACGGTTTTCCCATTCTTTCCGTGGCATGATTAATGTACTGATAATGATACCAGACTCAAGTTCTATATCATAGAAAGGGGCAATAATCTTATCTTTGTCGCTATAAGTCAACTTATCTGTATCTACTAATACTAACAAATCTATATCAGAATCAGGGCGAGCATCGCCTCGTGCTTCTGAACCATAAAGAATGGTCTGTACACGGGGACTCATTTTGTGAGCCTCTTGCCTAATTCTATCCACGACTTCTGTTCTTCTCATATCCTAATAAGAAACTAATAACGGTTGCAAATTTAGGTTTTTTTTCTCAGACTACAATACGAAATCATTAAAATAACACTAAAATCAGCATTTCTGCCACATTGTAGCAGGGATAGCAGGATTAAAGTCTTTACAACTTAAGGAAGTGGATCATTCAGAACCGAGTTTTCTATGCTAAAATCTGCAAATCCGCCATAGAATCTGCAAATGCGCAACCGGCAATTAATCAACCACTTACAAGGATTATTTGCAGATTTGCAGATTTTTCGCGATTTAAAAAATCACATGTAGTATTTTTATATTGCGAATCATTCAGAGATCCCGCCGTTTCCATTCAGAACCGATTTTCCTTCTGGAAAAACTACTCAAACAACTCTTCGATATCGCGATTTCCCGAATTACGCGAATACCCAAAAGTGCCTATTATAGTATATTCATTATAGTTCCGAATTATGCTATTTATCATTTCTGTTAATTTTTCATTACTCAAGCCCGCATATCGTCCAAACATATTCCAAGGCTGGGAAAATTTTGTTGCAATAAGTTCGCGCATATATACTGACAATTTTATAACATTCGCCGTTTTAAACTCCGAATCCTTTGAATAAGTTATGGAAAAGTCAACAAAATACGGACTATTGTTTTCTTCAAAGAAATATTTTTCACCTAAAATCATATTTGGCATTTCACCCTCTCTAAAGCCATATAAAAGTTCTTCACCTTCATATATTAGTGAGTATTTATTCTTTGCTAATGATCCACCATTTTTTACCATAGCTCTTTTGAATTTTTCTATTGGCATTCTTCCTTTAGGTGGTATTGCTATAATTCGTTGTTTTGAATACGTTTTCGATGTAGATGATGAATTACTGCTACCAACATTAATACCATTAGCCAAATTACCAGCAACACCTCCAATTCCTACAACTCCTGTAATAGCCCCTAAATTTACACCTACGTTAGAACCGCTTCTTTTATTTATTGTGGTCTGTGAAGTGTCGTAATATGATTTTGTCTCTCCATTTTTTTTCACACGAAATGTATTAGCCAAGTCTATATAAATGATATTGTCTGTTTTATTGTGTACCTGAACAAAATATCTCCAAAAAATGTTATACAATGGTTTTCCGCTCATAGTGGTTTGTCCATATTCATATGGCTCTTGCCTTATTTCGATCTCTACATCTTCTGTTGTCAGCACAGAGTTCTTTCCAACACCCAAAATACAATAACCTTCTACTGCCTGTTTTGATTTGTCTTTTATCCTTTCACCATGCTCATAAACTTGGTTATAGCGGGAAATTAGTTCTGTATTATCAACCGTTGGTTTAGCTTCTATTATCGATTTTCTAACAGACTGCTGTGCGTCTTCAAATTTGTCTTTATCACCGTTCTCATAGTTGATACGGAGGATATCAGACTTCAGAATAGTATAGGTGGGACCTTCCTGATTTGCAAACTTCTTGTATTTTACTTCATTTACCCCTACTTCTGATACTTTACTGAGGATAGTCGAACCATCGTGCAGTACAATGACATCTTGTGCTGATACTATCCCTGAAAATAAAAGAAAAAATATAAATAACTGCTTTTTCATTTGCGATATTTTTTTCATTAGTGTCCCGTTAAAATGGATTATTCAGTCCCCACAATTCTCTCTATGCCTATAATGATGCCAACAACATGATGGCGTCATAAATGGTGTAGTACTCTTTGCCTATCGGCTCAACTATCCTGTATAATTTCTCACGTATCTGCATAAGTTTTTTAATTTAACTTTTGCAAAGATACAACTTTTATATGAAAAACCATTCTCCTACTCTTTTTTTTCTGCATCTGATGCTTTCTAAGCCCCTTGGGATTCATCTATAGGACGAAGCCGGCACCTTCAAGATCGAAGCCTCTGTAGGGTAAAAGTCTCCGAGACCTCCGATTGAAGATAAAGATGCCTTGCGTTGGGGGTACAGAATAAGGGTGATGAGGTATCAGTGCCGTCCTTCGAGGGAGAAAGAAGCATCCTTTCAACCGTTCGCCTATAGCCGAACAACCGAGCGGCTCCAGCCAAACAACTGAACGCCTATAGCCGTTTTCAATCCACTCAAAAGACAGGCGCTGTCTATTGGGGGTGTAGCAGGGTTGTAGCACCATTGTAGCATGATAAATCCTAATACTGCTACAAGCTCCGCCCTTTGTACATCGGCATTTCAGCCTCCCTGTAGCAGGGATAGCAGGGTTAAAGTCGCTTAGCGAAGTGGATCATTCAGTCATCGACGAAGTCGCTTGCTAGAGCAAGTCCCGCCGTTTCACCAGAAACATCGCTACGATTCAGGATTCATTTTTTCACATATTTCTTCCCGTTAACAATATACACACCCTTTGTGGTAGGCTGGTTTATGCGCATCCCTTGCAGGTTGAACCAGACAGGAGAAGAGAGCGGTGTGAGGGGAGCATCCCCTATGACGCTATGGATGGCAGTATCATGAGCAATACTGATAGCACCTGTCTCCGTATTCTCCGTGATGCCACTCAGCATGAGACCAACAGGCTGTTTAGTGTCACCACTATAGAAACAGTAGTTGGGGAGTTGCATGGCATCCTCCAGAGTAGTGACATTCTGGGAACCGGGGAAAGTGGCGGCAGCCATACTTTGCCTCCATTGGTTTCTGTCAACATTTTGCTTCCGAATGGTCATGAGAGTACCTCCCGCAGGAACGACAGCTACAGCAGGCATATTTGGAACTGCATTAGGGAAATCGCTCATGTTAACAGCCGTATGGGGGTAGTTAATGTGATAGACTAATAAGCCATGCCCATAGGCACCAATACTTAGACCTCGCTGCTGGATATTCTCCATTACAATATAGTCTAACTCATTTTCACTATTCACAATCTTGTAAGCCTTACCATCCTCCTCCAATGGCAGCAGCTTAGTAATTTGACTGGCATCAGTAACAGGCTCGATAGCAGTCCATCCCATCACTTCCTGCTCCCATGCGGTATAAAGAGCAGGAGCATAACCGTTATTATTATAACACCCGTAGTCCATGACATCCCAAGTCTCCATGTCCTGGTTATCGACCACAGTACTGCTTGTCTGGAAGAGGTCCGGCAAGCCCATACAATGTGACATCTCATGAACAAAGACACCCGTGCCGTTGATATCATTCTTATATGCCTCCATGGGGTGGAACTTCTCACATGAGCAATTGAAGAAGTTGATGGTGTGCTCACCGGATTCCATCCTTAGCTTAGAGGCTTTTGCCCAAAGAGTGTTGTTGTCACCGCCCTGATTCTGACCATAGCCTGCAAAGATGACACAAACCAGTTCTATAGTGCCGTCCCCGTCATTGTCGTAAACACTCCAATCCTCCACTAACCTGGATTCCCTCACTTTCTCGACGGCATCGTAACAGAAAGCATAGAACTGATCATCATCGCCTGTAGACGATGCGCCACCATAGAATTCCATGGTCTCCGGTAATATTACAGGACCAACGACATCAAACTGGGGATTAAACTTGCCATGACTGCTCGTTGAGAAATATTTCCGTACACTGGCTACGTTTTTCTCATTCTTATTGCCAAGTGCCTCCTGGACCTCACAATTCAGATACTGATCAAAGGCTTTTACCGGATCATTAACTGTGAAACCCACATCCTGAAAAGCAGCCAGGATAGTGAGCACGCGGACATTGCCAGTATGGGGCAGATAGCCAACGTCGTCTATACTCATCGTACGTCTTTTGGCAGCCCTTTGTCCTCCTCGCTCATGAAACAGGGAATGCCGCTCCATTTGCTTGGCAACCATAGTCCGCTCTTGGCTATTGCGCAATGCGGTCTCATGTGCCAGCATATCAGTGGCTTCAAGCATGCCCTCTTCATTAATCCTCGCCAGATAGTAGCCATGTCCCGTATTCACCACCATCGTACCATCGGAGGTCGCCGTCCAGTGATGGTATTCGTCACCATGCTGTTCGATCACCAATGAGGTACCATCAGGCTGTGTCACCATGAAACATCCCCGGAAGGCAGGAGCAGCCATCATGGTCATACTTGTCAGAAGGGATGTTAATATAAATATGATTCTTTTCATAGGAGTGCACTAATATACCGATTTAAAAGAGAAATCATTGAAAATTATCCAATTTATCTTTTCTTTACTTTCTAAATCTTCCAGAAGTTACATATTCATCAAATATTTTTATGATATGCCTCAGAAACTTTACTATATTACTTTTCTTAAATCATCTGACAGATCTTTATAACACAGAACACTATCATGTACTGAGTCATATATGTGATAAATACAATTTCTGTTTTAACATAATCTTTAGGTCTTATAGTAATTGAAAATAAAAAAACGGTGCACAGTGCGCCCATTGCGCCTGCGCACCGTTTTGGTTATCTCCTTGGAGTAAATACCTCCACAGATTTCTTCTTAGTCCAGATTAGGCTCATCAGAACCCTCTATTGGTACAATAGGAGTCGAAGACTCACCTGAACTAGCAGAAAGCAGGGAACCCTGAGACATCATCTCTACAACCTCCATCTCTGGAGCCTGATAATCAATCTTTTTCATCTTTTTTATTAATCTGTGTAATTGTTAAACTAAAATGTTAGTATAGGAAAGAGTCCGCCCACGCCCAAAGGAGTGAGCGAACTCTTCATTATTCAGCGTGCGGTTTACTTAATCACGAACTTCTTACCGTCCTTGATGTAAACACCCTTCTCGGTAGGCTGACCCTGCAGCTTAACACCACCAAGTGTGTACCAGCCGTCTGCGGGAACAGCAACACCGTCTGCATTGATGCTCTTGATAGCTGTAACGACACCATCGGGCTCCTCAACATAGATAACAGGAGCAGTTACAGGATTGGTTCCATCGATAGTAGTCAGATAAGCGGTGAATGCCTTGTATTCCCAAGCAGTCTTACGAGCGACGAGCTTAATGCTACCGTCTGTGCTGTTAGGCTGGATGGTCCATGAAGGAGCACCGTAATTATCCTTCTTCACAGTACCAACGAACTTGTAGTTAGCCTCTGCAGAGAGTGACTGTGTCAGGGCTGCCTCATCAATAGCCTTTACCGTAACGCCAGCGAATTGCTTTGTTGACAGGTCGATTTCCTTATCTACCTTCACGAGGAACGGAGTATATGCAGGAATAGTGCCAATTGAGATCTTGAAGTTCAGTGCATCACCACCAGCCTCAAGCAAATCGAATACGGCATAGGTACCAATAGCCTGGGTGAACTCGTAAGGAGTGATGTCGAACGGCAGAACCAGAGCATTCCACTGGTTAGCATACAATTTACGCTTATTGGCAGTTGTACTGATAGTAATAGCCTGTTTCTTGTCTACCTGGTTCGTAATCTGAGTTGTAGCGGTAGCGGTGTTGTCAAGAATTGCAGCAGCACCAGCAGCCGTAACTGTCAGCTTACCAACCTTAGCCTCAGCACCAGTACCTGTCAATATGTAGTTCACATCAGCTGCATTGTAAGCAGTAGCATTGATTGCAATACCATCAACAAAGATACCATCAGTTGTAGTAGCAGTTCCATTCCAACCAGCAGTAGCAGCAGCAGCTTCAAGTACTTTTGTTCCAGCATTATAGTGAGTACCGCTAATAAGATGAGTACCCCACTCCAGCTTGATACCATTTGTTGCATTGAACAGGGCAGCGATATCATCATCACTTACACCCTCAGTGTTGATCTTCACTGTCTCTGCAGAAGCAGGAAGGATTGCTTCACCTACTGCGAGTGACTGAGCAAGAGCCTCAATCTTCAAAGGAGCCTTACCAACAGTGAATGTACCATCCAGTTTTGTGATAGATACACCCTCGTAATTAGCCTTGATATCATCTGCCAGTGTTACGTCACCAATTTTAATGGTATAAGTACCACGCTTACCAGCGAATGCCTTGCTAGAAGCATCAACAACGCTCAAATTAACAGTAACCTTATCCTTATCCTCTGCTTTCACGCCTGAAAGACGAACATCAAGTTTGTCAGATGCCAGAACAGCAGCGGCATTTGCATACTCACCGAATACAGCTGTCAGATTCTTAACCTCAACAGTAATGGAAGTAGCTGCCTGAATGGTAAGAGTACCCTTAGCAGGCTGATCTGCTGCGAACTCATAGTTACCACCAGCCTTCAGAACATAGTTCTGGGCAATCAGATCGTACGTGCCAACTTCACCAGCTGTCTTACCTGTAGGAATAACACGGTTGATAGTAGGCTTCGTAGTGAACACATCATCAATGTCATCTCCAAGAGTAGCAAGAGTTACAGCTGTGCCTGCATTCTTATTTTTGTAAGAGATATCGAAACTTGACATTGTAACTTTTGCCCAGTCGGGCTCCTGGTCACCATACTGGATGGTCAAGTCAGAGGGCTTCATGGATACCTGAACCTTATTAATGGTCAGTTTACCAGTATTTACGTAGTTTACAGTGTAGTTCTTGAAAATTTGATCAGCAGCCTTGGTGCTGGAGACATTGATTGTATACTCACCTGCGTTTGTTGCACCGGGAGTAGAAAGAGAAGTACTGAAGTTTGCAGCATATCCGCCAGTTATATAAGCAGCTGCGGCAGGTATTTTAACCGTTGCAGAATATTGGTCACTTGACTCCAAGCCGCTCCACACTAAATAATTACCATTAGGAATGGTATAAGTAGCACCATCATAGTCTTTCTCTGCATCCTGAGTGATGACGTTCAGCTGCTTCTTAGCCAAAACGACAGGAACACGAGCGGTGGCAGTACCTGTGTAGTTAGAAGCACCAGAGGCACTAATCAGTGCCCAGTACTGACCGGCTTGTGTAGTTGCTGTGGTAATAGCTGAACCACCTGTTTCATCAGCGAAGATATCAACAGTGAAGTCTGCAGCCTTAGGACCTTCAGCAGGAGAAGCGATAGTACCGTCATCTGTCATGGTCTTAATCTTCTTCAAATTAGCAAGCTGATCTTGAGAATCGTAGGTTGTACCAGCCATAACAAATGCCACATGAGAGATGTTTCTCGCATTGACAGTCAGCGTACCAGTCTGGTAAGTGAAGGCGTAGTTATCAGAGGACAGACCACTAGGAGTGATGGTGTAGGTACCCTTAGCACCTTTTGCTTGTTCAAAAGTCTTGTCTGAAGCATTCTTCACAGTGTAAACGACTTTGCCTTCAAATTCGGCATCGTCACCTGCAACCAAATTAGAACCATAGGTTACTTCATAGACGGGTGTCTGACCATACTCTTTAGTGATATCCTTAGCCTTTACGGTCAAGTTTACCTTATTGATGGTCAGATTAGCCTTCTCAACTTCAACAGTAACATTATAGTTGGTTGGGGTGTTAACCTCAATCTCAAACTCATGAGTACCAGCCTTTTTCTTTACATCCCAATCTGAGAAGCTGGGAGTAACAACAAGACCTGCTTGAGCAACAGTTTCAGTAGCACCAGTTGGCATCGTTGCCGTATAGTAGCCTGTAGTAGGATAAGCAGCACCATAGACCTTAGACAGAGCCTGTGCGCTTACCTTAATATCACCACCTGCGTACTTACCAACTACATACGGAAGCACTTTGTAAGAGTCTGCCTTGTAGTTAGTACCATCACCTTTGATACGTACATAGTAGGTTCCTGCGTTTTTAACAGTACCTGCAGGATTCGTACAAGCCTGATCTGAAAAGACACCATCAATCACGACTTTACCGCTGACATCTGTATTAGCGGTTCCACCTACTGTAGCTGTTGCCGTAGCAATACTCGGCGTGATGGTACTACCAGTATACGTGGCAGCAGTAAATGTCACTGCCAAATCGGTGGGCAATACCACAGCCTCTGCCCATCCCGCCAACGGCAAGAGGGACATCAATAGCAATAAAAGAAAATTTTTCTTCATACGCTTAATAAATTAAAATTGTTAAACTATAAATTGTTAAAAACATATCCGAACTTGTCTAATATCCCACGCATGGGTAGACTTTTTCTCACATATAGAGAAAGTGCTCACGCTCAACAAAAGAAGAATGAATTCTCTGTTTTGTGCTCGCTTAATCGCACTTTTCGGGGACAAAGATAAAGATTATTTATGAAACTTGCAAGGATTCTTTAAAAAAATTTATCATTTAGGGGTTATTTTTTTATCTATACCCGATTTCGTCGATAATATTTTCTCCTCACCTGCCCCTCCTTATTATATAATAGGGAAGAAAAAACAGACCGCCGCTGACTCCATGGGGAGCAACGGCGGTCTGAGTGTATTGATTTCTGGTTATTTCTTCTCGTCAAGGACTGCCTCCTCAGCGAAATCGAGGACGTTCTTCTTGTTTGCCTGCATGCGCTCATACTCCTCCTTCGAGCCGACAATGATCTTCTCGAACTCACGGAGACCAGTACCAGCGGGAATCAGGTGACCGGCAATCACGTTCTCCTTCATACCCTCAAGGGTGTCGACCTTACCACGGATGGCTGCCTCGTTGAGCACCTTCGTCGTCTCCTGGAAGGATGCGGCAGACATGAATGACTTGGTCTGAAGGGCTGCACGGGTAATACCCTGCAGGATCTGCGTAGAAGTGGCAGGCACGGCATCACGTACCTGAACAACCTTCAGGTCGCGGCGCTTCAGCATGGAGTTCTCGTCACGCAGCTTACGTGCCGTGACAATCTGACCCTTCTGCAGGTTCTCGGAGTCACCGGCGTCGATGACCACCTTCTTACCCCAGATACGGTCGTTCTCCTCAGCGAAGTCGAGCTTGTCGACAATCTCCTGCTCAAGGAAGGAGGTGTCACCCGGCTCGTTGATCTGTACCTTACGCATCATCTGACGGACGATAATCTCGAAGTGCTTATCATTGATCTTCACACCCTGCAAGCGGTAAACGTCCTGTACCTCGTTGACGATATACTCCTGTACTGCCGTGGGACCCTTAATGGCAAGGATGTCGGCAGGAGTGATGACACCGTCGGAGAGCGGTGTACCGGCACGTACGGCATCGTGCTCCTGTACCAGGATCTGCTTCGACAGGGATACGAGGTACTTACGCTGCTCACCCGTCTTGGAGGTGACGATGATCTCACGGTTACCACGCTTTACCTTACCCATGGTCACCTCACCGTCGATCTCAGAGACAACAGCGGGGTTGGATGGGTTACGAGCCTCGAAGAGCTCGGTGACACGTGGCAGACCACCGGTGATATCACCACCCTTGGCGGCAGCACGAGGAATCTTCACGAGGGTCTCACCGGTCTTCACGGTCTGACCATCCTCTACGACAACGTGTCCGCCTACCGGGAAGTTATAGGTACCAATGACCTCACCATCGGCTCCGATGACATCACAGGTAGGTACCTTTGACTTATCCTTCGACTCGGTGACAATCTTCTCAGTCAAGCCAGTCGTATCATCGGTCTCAGCACGGAAGGTGATACCCTCAATGACATCGTGGAACTTCAAGGTACCGGCATATTCCGTAACGATAACGGCATTGAAAGGATCCCACTGGGCAACCTTATCACCCTTCTTCACGGAATCACCTGACTTGAAGTACAGTGATGAACCATAAGGCACATTCACCGTTGAAAGCACGATATTCGTATTAGGATCAACGAAACGAGCCTCACCCAGACGGCTGACAACCATCTCGCACTCACGACCATCCTCATCGAAAGGAACGGTACGCACCTCCTCAAGCTCCAGTACCGAGTCGTTCTTTGCAACGATACTTGCATTGGCTGCTGCATTGGCAGCGACACCACCGGCGTGGAACGTACGGAGCGTCAGCTGTGTACCCGGCTCACCGATAGCCTGTGCGGCGATGACACCGACAGCCTCACCCTTCTGTACCATACGGCGGGTGGCAAGGTTACGACCGTAACACTTCATACATACACCATGCTTCGACTCACAGGTGAGCACGGAACGGATCTCGACGCTCTCAATAGGAGAGTCCTCGATAGCCTGTGCGATAGGCTCGGTAATCTCCTCACCAGCGGCAACGATGAGCTCACCGGTAGAGGGGTGGATAATATCATGTACAGAGACACGACCGAGGATGCGCTCATAAAGCGTAGAGATGGTCTCATCGCCATTCTTCAGGGCGGTGCATACCAATCCACGGAGCGTTCCGCAGTCCTCCTCATTGATAATCACATCATGTGACACGTCAACCAGACGACGGGTCAGGTAACCAGCGTCTGCCGTCTTCATAGCGGTATCGGCAAGACCCTTACGGGCACCGTGGGTAGAGATGAAGTACTCCAGCACGGACATACCCTCCTTGAAGTTAGACAGGATCGGGTTCTCAATAATCTGCGCACCCTCGGCACCTGCTTTCTGAGGCTTCGCCATCAGACCACGCATACCAGAGAGCTGACGGATCTGGTCCTTACTACCACGGGCACCGGAGTCAAGCATCATGAATACGGCATTGAAGCCCTGGTCTGCCTCGGTCATCTCCTTCATCAGGACATTACCCAGGTCATTATTAATATGTGTCCAGGTATCGATGACCTGGTTGTAACGCTCATTATCGGTGATGAAGCCCATGTTGTAGTTCTCGGTAATCTGACGTACTTCCTCATTACCCTTCTCCACCAGTGCCTTCTTAGACTCTGGGATGATGATATCGTCGAGGTTGAACGACAGACCTGCCTCGTATGCCATACGGTAACCGAGGTTCTTGATACCGTCAAGGAACTCGCAAGCCTCAGCGAAACCGACGTTCTTGATCACATCAGCAATGATGTCACGCAGAGACTTCTTGGAGATGATACGGTTGACATAGCCTACCTCCTTCGGGATGATGCCATTCACAATGACACGACCTACAGAGGTCTCCACCATGTGCTTCACGGGTTTGCCGTCAACGATATCGTCCACCAGCACCTTCACTTGGGCATGCAGGTCGCACTTACCCTCGTTATGGGCAATGATAGCCTCCTCAGGACCGTAGAACGTGAGACCCTCACCCTTGGCTCCCGGACGGATCTTAGAGATATAATAGAGTCCGAGCACCATATCCTGTGAAGGAACGGTGATAGGAGCACCATTGGCAGGATTCAGGATGTTATGGCTCTGGAGCATCAGGATCTGAGCCTCCAGGATAGCCTCGTTGCTCAAAGGAAGGTGTACAGCCATCTGGTCACCGTCGAAGTCTGCGTTGAACGCCGTACATGCCAGTGGGTGCAGCTGGATAGCCTTACCCTCGATCAGTTTGGGCTGGAATGCCTGGATACCCAGACGGTGCAGTGTCGGTGCACGGTTCAGCAATACAGGATGTCCCTTCATCACATTCTCGAGGATATCCCAGATAACCGGCTCGCGACGATCGACAATCTTCTTAGCCGACTTCACCGTCTTCACGATACCACGCTCGATGAGCTTGCGGATGATAAACGGCTTATAGAGCTCAGCAGCCATCAACTTAGGAAGACCGCACTCACCCATCTTCAACTCAGGACCTACCACGATAACGGAACGTGCTGAGTAGTCAACACGCTTACCCAGCAAGTTCTGACGGAAACGTCCCTGCTTACCTTTCAGTGAGTCAGAGAGAGACTTCAACGGACGGTTGCTCTCACTCTTGACAGCACTGGACTTACGGCTGTTATCGAAGAGAGAGTCGACAGCCTCCTGCAACATACGCTTCTCATTGCGGAGAATCACCTCAGGAGCCTTGATCTCCATCAGTCTCTTCAGACGATTGTTACGGATGATGACACGACGGTAAAGGTCGTTCAGGTCAGAGGTGGCGAAACGTCCACCATCCAGTGGTACCAACGGGCGCAACTCTGGAGGAGTCACAGGGATAATCTTCATAATCATCCACTCTGGACGGTTGATGCCCTTCTCTACGCTGGAGCGGAAAGCCTCCACCACCTGCAGACGCTTCAGTGCCTCGTTCTTACGCTGCATGGAAGAGTCGCTGTTGGCACGGTCGCGCAACTCATAAGACAAAGAGTCCAGGTCAAGATGGATCAAGAGGTCGTAAATAGCCTCAGCACCCATTTTGGCAATGAACTTATTAGGATCGCTGTCATCGAGGTAGTCGTTCTCAGGAGATATCTTATTGTCGACAATCTCATTATACTCCTCCTCAGACAGCAGGTCATACATTTTAGAGCCTAAAGCATCATTACCCTCAGCATCTTTCTTTCCCTCCATGGCACCTGGCTGGATGACCACGTAACGCTCGTAGTAGATAATGGCATCGAGCTTCTTGGTAGGCAGTCCGAGCAGATAACCAATCTTATTGGGCAAGCTGCGGAAATACCAGATATGAGCCACTGGCACCACCAGCTCGATATGACCGGTACGCTCGCGGCGCACCTTCTTCTCTGTCACCTCAACACCACAGCGGTCGCAGACGATACCCTTGTAACGGATACGCTTGTACTTTCCACAGGCACACTCATAGTCTTTGGTAGGACCGAAGATACGCTCACAGAACAAGCCGTCACGCTCAGGCTTGTAAGTACGGTAGTTGATGGTCTCAGGCTTGGTCACCTCACCGCAAGAGTTCTCGAGGATCTCCTCGGGAGAGGCAAGACCGATGGTAATCTTGGTAAAATTACTCTTTATCTTTGTATCTTTCTTGAAAGCCATATTATCAATTTTTCAATTTTTCAACTTTTCAATTATCTTTTAGTCCATCTTGATACTGAGACCAAGACCCTTCAACTCATGCAACAGTACGTTGAGCGACTCAGGAATGCCGGGTGTAGGCATTGGCTCACCCTTCACAATAGCCTCATAAGCCTTCGAACGACCTACCACATCATCAGACTTAATAGTCAGAATCTCCTGGAGTACATGGCTGGCACCGAATGCCTCGAGTGCCCATACCTCCATCTCTCCGAAACGCTGTCCACCGAACTGTGCCTTACCACCGAGTGGCTGCTGGGTAATCAAGCTGTACGGACCGATTGAACGGGCGTGCATCTTATCCTCAACCATGTGACCGAGCTTCAGGAAGTAGGTGATACCTACCGTTGCGGGCTGGTCGAACTGCTCACCGGTCTCACCATCATACAGGTGGGTAGAGCAGAGGCGTGGCAGTCCTGCCTTGTCAGTCCACTCAGCGAGGTCATCGAGTTTCGCACCGTCAAAGATAGGAGTGGCAAATTTCACACCAAGGCGCTTACCTGCGGCACCGAGGATAGCCTCGAAGATCTGACCGAGGTTCATACGAGAGGGCACACCCAACGGGTTGAGTACCAAGTCCACGGGACGACCGTCCTCAAGGAATGGCATATCCTCCTGACGTACAACCTTAGAGACGATACCCTTGTTACCGTGACGACCAGCGAGCTTATCACCCACACCGATCTTACGTTTCTTGGCAACATATACCTTCGCCATCTGCAGGATACCGGAAGGCAGCTCGTCACCAATGGTGATGGCAAACTTCTTACGCTTCATCTCGGCATCGAGCAGCTTGAATTTCTTCATATAATTGATAATCAACTGGGCAATGAGCTGGTTCTTATGCTCATCGCTGGTCCAGTTACTGATCTGGATATCACCATACTCAAGATTCTTCAGTGCGGCAATGGTAAACTTGCTGCCCTTGGAGATAATCTCGGCACCTGTATAGTCTTTCACACCCTGTGAGGTCTTGCCCTTTGTCAAGGTGGCAAGTTTCTCCACCAGGATATCCTTCAGGTCCTCGATCTTAGCCTCGTGCTCCTCGTCAATCTTGGCAAGCAGAATCTTATCCTGCTGCTTGGTGGCACGTGTCTTGGTGGCACGTGTAAAGAGCTTCTTATCGATGATGACACCGGAGAGTGAGGGATTAGCCTTCAACGAAGAGTCCTTCACATCACCAGCCTTGTCACCGAAGATGGCACGGAGCAGTTTCTCCTCTGGTGAGGGATCGCTCTCTCCCTTCGGGGAGATCTTACCAATCAGGATGTCACCTGGCTCCACACGGGCACCAACACGGATGATACCATTCTCATCGAGGTCCTTGGTAGCCTCCTCGCTGACATTAGGAATATCAGCCGTGAACTCCTCTGCACCACGCTTAGTCTCACGGACATCCAGTGAGTACTCATCCACATGGACGGAGGTCAGGATATCCTCACGGACGATACGCTCATTGAGCACGATAGCATCCTCATAGTTGTAACCCTTCCATGGCATGTAGGCAACGAGCAGGTTACGACCCAAGGCGAGCTCACCATCCTCTGTGGCATAGCCCTCTGTCAGGATGTCACCCTTCTTCACACGCTGTCCCTTATCACAGATAGGACGGAGGTCAATGGTCATATTCTGGTTGGTACGACGGAACTTAGGAATACGATACTCCTTGAGGGCAGGCTCGAAGCTGACAAACTCCTCATCCTCCGTACGGTCGTACAGGATACGGATGGTCGTTGCGTCAACATAGTCGATCACACCATCACCCTCAGCAGTTATCATCGTACGAGAGTCCTCACAAACCTGCTTCTCAATACCTGTTCCCACAATAGGAGCCTCATTATGAAGCAGAGGTACTGCCTGACGCATCATGTTAGATCCCATCAGCGCACGGTGAGCGTCATCGTGCTCCAGGAACGGAATGAGGGAGGCAGCGATAGAGGCGATCTGCTGGGGAGAGACATCGATCAGATCGACATCTGAGGGAGGAACGACAGGGAAGTCGGCATCCTGACGACACTTAACGACAGGACGGATAAACGTGCCGTCGTCACGCAGCGGCGCATTACCCTGACCGATGACGTGGTCTTCCTCCTCCTCGGCAGTCAGGTAAACAATATCATCGTTGTTGAGGTTGGCAATACCATTCTCCACCTTACGGTAAGGAGTCTCGATGAAGCCAAGCTCATTAATCTTAGCATATACACAAAGGGACGAGATAAGACCGATATTAGGACCTTCAGGACTCTCAATCGGGCAAAGGCGTCCATAGTGCGTGTAGTGTACGTCACGCACCTCGAAACCGGCACGCTCACGAGACAGACCGCCAGGACCCAAGGCTGAGAGACGACGTTTGTGAGTCACCTCGGCAAGCGGATTGGTCTGGTCCATGAACTGTGACAACGGGTTGGTACCGAAGAACGAGTTAATCACACTGGAAATCGTCTTGGCATTAATCAGGTCCGTAGGAGTGAACACCTCGTTGTCACGTACATTCATACGCTCACGGATGGTACGGCTCATACGGGCGAGACCGATGGAGAACTGGTTGCTCAGCTGCTCACCAACCGTACGGACACGGCGGTTGGACAGGTGGTCGATATCGTCGACGGTAGCCTTGGAGTTCACCAACTGAATCAGATACTTGATAATCTCAATGATATCCTCTTTTGTCAGTACACGGACATCCATCTCCGTATTCAGTCCCAGTTTCTTATTAATACGGTAACGACCTACCTCACCCAAGTCATAACGCTTGTCCGAGAAGAACAGGTTCTGAATGACCTCACGGGCACTGGCGTCATCAGCGGGGTCAGCGTTACGCAACTGACGGTAAATATATAATACAGCTTCTTTCTCAGAGTTACTGGGATCCTTCTGTAAGGTATTGAAGATAATAGAGTAATCCTGAGCCACTGCCTCATCCTTATGAATAAGAATGGCTTGGGCGCCGCTTTCCAGGATATCATCCATGTTCTCCTCGGTAATCTCTGTCTCACGCTCCATGATCACCTCATTACGCTCGATAGATACTACCTCACCAGTATCCTCATCCACGAAGTCCTCATTCCAGCTCTTCAGGACACGTGCTGCCAACTTACGACCCAAGACCTTCTTCAATGCAGTCTTGTTGACCTTCACCTCCTCGGCAAGCTCGAAGATCTCTAAGATATCCTTATCGTTCTCGTAACCGATAGCACGGAGCAAGGTGGTCACTGGCAACTTCTTCTTACGGTCGATGTAAGCATACATGACATTGTTGATGTCCGTGGCAAACTCAATCCAAGAACCTTTGAAAGGAATGATACGCGCGCTGTATAACAAGGTACCGTTAGCATGCACGTTCTGACCAAAGAACACGCCTGGTGAACGGTGCAACTGTGATACAACAACACGCTCTGCACCATTGATAACAAAGGTACCATTCGCAGTCATATATGGAATGGGACCCAGGAACACGTCCTGAATCACAGTACCGAAATCCTCATGGTCGGGATCTGTACAATAAAGTTTCAACTTTGCCTTCAAGGGTACACTATAGGTCAGGCCACGCTCCAGACACTCGTCAATGGTATAACGGGGCGGGTCGATATAGTAATCCAAGAACTCAAGAACGAAATTATTACGTGTATCGGTGATAGGGAAGTTCTCTGCGAACACCTTATACAAGCCGTCATTCTTGCGTTCCTCAGGGGGAGTATCCAACTGCAGGAAGTCTTTGAATGACTTTAATTGCACATCGAGGAAATCCGGAAACGGCATCGGATTCTTGACGCTGCCAAAGTTTACTCTGTTATCAATTACTTTTGAAGCCATATATTTTGGTTTATATTTACTATAGTCACTATAGCCCCTATAGAAACTATAGTTATTGAATAAAAACAAGAAAATGGTCGGGAACCCTCTACTGGAGAGCTCCCAACCATATTATTGTTGTTGTGCCTTAATTATTTCAGCTCAACTACGGCACCAGCCTCTTCGATAGCCTTCTTCAGGTTCTCAGCCTCTGCCTTTGCCATACCCTCCTTGATAGTAGCGGGAGCACCATCAACGAGATCCTTAGCTTCCTTCAGACCAAGACCGCAAGCCTCCTTAACAGCCTTTACAACCTGGAGCTTGTTAGCGCCAACCTCTTTCAGAACTACGTCGAAAGAAGACTTCTCCTCAGCAGCCTCAGCGGCACCTGCAGCAGCAGGACCAGCAGCAACTGCAACAGCTGCAGCGGCGGGCTCAATTCCATACTCGTCCTTCAGGACTGTAGCTAACTCTTGTACTTCTTTAACTGTCAAGTTTACCAACTCTTCAGCAATAGCTTTAATATCTGCCATTTTATTTGAAATTTTAATGTTTTTAATGTTAATTGTTATACTTCTCGCTTATTTGTTACGCTCAGCGACAGCGTCAAGCAGTCCATGGATCTTACCACCAGCATTCAGACCAGATACGACAGTCTTGATAGGAGACTGCAGCAAAGCCATAACGTCGGCGATAAGTTCGTTCTTGCTCTTGATAGCAACCAGTTCCTCAAGCTTGTCAGCACCCACGAAGAAGCCCTCCTCTGCATAAGCAGCCTTCAGGGCAGGGATACCTTCCTTCTTGTATTCCTTGAGCAACTTAGCGGGAACATTAGCCTGATGAGCGAACATCATGGCAGTATTTCCCTTCAAGCAGCCATAAAGTGGTTCGAAGTCAATCTCAGAAGCCTCGAAAGCCTTGTGGAGAAGCTTGTTCTTCACAACGACCATCTTAATCTCATTCTTGAAGCACTTGCGACGAAGATTACTTGTCTGCTCAGCGTTCAGTCCGGTAACGTCTACCAGATAGAAATGAGGATACTCCTTCAGTTTCTCTCCGAGTTCTACAATAATAGTATCTTTTACTTCCTTTTTCATTTTACTAAACTTTTACCGAGTTATTCAACTGATTTAGGATCTACCTTAATACCTGCACTCATTGTGCTTGAGATAAAGATACTCTTAATGTATGTACCCTTGGCAGCAGCAGGCTTCAGCTTAATGATAGTCTGAATAAACTCCTTTGCATTCTCATAAATCTGATCTGCAGTGAAGGTCACCTTACCGATTGACGTGTGCACAATACCTGCCTTGTCAACCTTAAAGTCAATCTTACCCTGCTTTACCTCTTTAACTGCCTTAGCAACGTCCATAGTAACAGTACCGCTCTTGGGGTTTGGCATCAGTCCACGAGGACCGAGTACACGGCCCAAAGGACCGAGCTTACCCATGCAAGAGGGCATTGTAATGATAACATCAACATCAGTCCAACCGCCCTTGATCTTGTTGATATACTCGTCAAGACCAACATAGTCGGCACCTGCTTCCTTAGCAGCAGCTTCCTGGTCGGGAGTACAGAGAGCGAGCACGCGAGTCACTTTACCAGTACCGTTCGGCAGCGAAACGACGCCACGAACCATCTGATTAGCTTTACGCGGGTCAACGCCCAAGCGTACATCGATATCAAGGGATGCCTCGAACTTTGTAGTGGTGATTTCCTTCACCAGCTCTGCGGCTTCCTTCAAAGAGTATGCTTTCCCTGCTTCAACCTTATCAGCTACCAACTTTTGATTTTTTGTCAGTTTACTCATTTTTCTAATTGAAGTTATTTGTTATTTACCAGGGAAGTCCCCTTTTACAGTGATACCCATGCTACGTGCTGTACCGGCAATCAGTTTCATAGCCGACTCAACAGTGAAGCAGTTCAAGTCGCTCATCTTATCCTCAGCGATGGCACGAACCTGATCCCAGGTCACGCTAGCCACCTTCTTGCGGTTGGGCTGAGCTGATCCGCTCTTTACCTTGGCAGCCTCCAACAGCTGTACTGCTGCAGGGGGAGTCTTGATAATGAAGCTGAATGACTTGTCTGCATAGTAGGTAATAACGACAGGAAGGATCTTTCCTGCCTTATCCTGTGTTCTGGCGTTGAACTCTTTGCAAAAACCCATGATGTTAATACCCTTAGAACCCAGTGCAGGTCCAACGGGGGGTGAGGGATTTGCAGCGCCACCTTTAATCTGCAATTTGATTAATCCAGCAACTTCTTTAGCCATTTGTGATTATTATATTTATTGATTCTTTATATAAGCCCCAGGAGTGGAAGCCTCCTCAGACCGTATATAGAACGGACGCACCGTAACTTACGCCCTATTCTTTTTCAACTTGCGTAAAATTCAATTCCAATGGAGTCTTGCGACCGAAGATCTTTACCATCACCTTCAGCTTGTGCTTGTCTGTATTCACCTCCTCGATGATACCAGAGAAACCGCTGAACGGGCCGTCGATGACCTTCACAGACTCGTCGACCTGATAAGGAATGTTCAACTCCACATTTTCAATAGTAGTCTCCTCGGCAGTACCCAGAATACGGTTAATCTCCGACTGTTTCACTACCTGAGGGTTATCCATACCGCCTAAAAAGCCTAACACGTTAGGAATGAAGCGCAACATGTGAGCAACCTCTCCCTGCAAGGTGGCCTGTACCAATACATAGCCCGGCAGGAAAAGCTTCTCCTTGACAACACGCTTGCCGTTCTGCAGCACAGCGTACTTCTCTGTGGGAAGGAGCACCTCACCAACGTGAGTATCGAGCACATCGTTATGCTTCTTCGCATTCTCGATGAACTCTTTTACCTTGCCCTCTTTACCACTGACAGAGCGCAGTACATACCATTTCATTCCTGTTGTATCCGACATCTTCCCAGATTAGTTAGGATAAATAGAACTCATGACGGCCTTGAACACTATGTCCATCAGCCATACTACAACAGCGATAATCAGAGAAGCCGAAAGCACCACCACGGCGCTCTGCGTCAGCTCCTTATACGAAGGCCATGTCACCTTGTGAGCGAGCTCATCATAGCAGGCCTTGCAGTAATTGATGAATTTCTTAATCATAATTCTTTTCTTTTCTTAGCACGGGAAGGAGGACTCGAACCCACGACCCTCGGTTTTGGAGACCGATGCTCTACCAACTGAGCTATTCCCGTATGAAAGCCCCCACCCATGAGCGGGGGCTATTTTTATCTAGTATTCTAGATAGTCTAGATGGATCTAGAGGCCGGAGGATTAGTCCTCGTAGACCTCAGTGATCTGACCAGAACCAACGGTGCGGCCACCTTCACGGATAGCGAAACGCAGACCCTTGTTCAGAGCAACAGCGTAGATCAACTCAACAGTGATCTCAACGTTATCACCAGGCATTACCA
>Ga0310695_10005271_pt1 | contig 22723 bp, 13 predicted proteins | sample RumenRJG_04DNA_FD_203882 | JGI IMG/M metagenome (GOLD analysis project Ga0310695, IMG submission 203882) | Bovine rumen microbial communities from Lethbridge, Alberta, Canada - RJG_04 (v2) (version 2) | ecosystem: Host-associated > Mammals > Digestive system > Stomach > Rumen | place: Canada...
TGAAATTGAAATGCTCCTGCAGTGAGAGGTGGTCATTGAACTGATAATGCGGTGTGATGCTGAAAGTCACCATACGGTTACCAGACTCATTACGGTTCTCGCCATTACCCAGATTCAGGATAGCTGTGGGGTTAGCCAGGCGTACTGCATTGGCATGAACAGATCCATCAGCCTCAAAAGCCTTGCTGGCATAATCGTCGGCAGCCGACAGATAATGGCTCAGTCTGCCGTTGACGTCGTATGCATAAGGTGAAAGGAATGGCGACTTAATCAGTGAGAGGAAACCAGGTGCCGTCACCGTTCCTACGGTCAGGTCGGCAGGCGCACCGTCATCACGCAAGTCACGGTTCACGTCACTATAGGCAGCATCGAAACGTACATCGAGTCCACGGAACACATGGATATCGGTGTTCAGTCGCATGTTGAAACGCGAGAAGTCGTTACCACGCTGTGTAGCCTCACCAAAAGAGTAGCCCACAGAGAGGTTATAGTTAGCCACTTCATCACCACCCTGCACATTGATGCCGTAGTTAGACACAAAGGAATTACGGTAAACCTCCTTTGTCCAGTCGGTATTATTATGATAGGTCTTATAATAATAATTGCTGGGATCGGCATTGACAAACTCCATGCTCTGTACATTAGAGGTGAGTCCGCTCAACAACTCAGTAGCATAGAGGCGATAGTCCTCTGCACCCATCATCTTTGGCAGACGGGGCTGGAGCATAAACTGACCATTGATATTCACATCAATCTTGGTAGCCATCGACTTATTGCGCTTGGTCTTGATGAGCAGGACGCCACCAGCTGCCTTGGCACCATAGATAGCCGTACCGTTCTTCAACACGGTGACACTCTCAATATCAGTAACGCTCAAGTTGGCCAACAGGTTATTATAGTAACCGGAATGCAACATCTCGCGGTCGTACTGCATGTCTGTGATGACACCATCAATCACAACCAGGGGCTGGGCATTTGTCTGAAGACTGGTCAGACCATTCATAAACATGGTATTACCAATACCCAACTGGCCACTGCGGCCAACAGAATGGATATCAGCACCCAACTGCTCTGCCACCAGGGGGTCGATGCTTACCTGAGCCGTATTCTCGAAACCTTCGGCACGACGACTGGATACAGATGTTGTAGAACGCTCATAGATAGGACTGAACGTATTAGGATAAAGCTCTGCGTTGGTCTTTTCCGTATTGGTACGGATAGCTTTCTGCAGGACCTGATAGCCCTCAACACGCATACTGACACTGCTCACGTACTCGGGCACCTTCAACTCATAGGCACCAGTCTCATCAGTCATGGCAGTAAAACGATGGTTACCATAGGCTTCAACGATGACACCGGCCAAAGGCTTGCCCGTGGCAGCATCCATCACATAACCGCTCACCTTCTTCATCTCCTGAGCTGTCACTGTCAAGGGCAAAAAGATAAAGAGGCAAGAAGGCAGAATACCTTTTACTATACCTTTTATATTATTATAGATTACTGTTTTCATATTCGTTCTATTTTTACTTTTTACTCTTCACTCTTCATTTTCTTGGGACGCAGGTAGATGCAGTCGAGCAACATCTCGCGTGAATAGTTTGGAGTATCCTTAGCCAGAATGCTACATCTCAGTTTAACCGTTACCTTGTTATTCGTCTGACCATAGTTGCAGACGGGGAACTTAAAGTCCTCGGCAACCACTACGGTATCAACAACCTCCGGACGGGTCTTAAACTTCTGTTTGTTACCACAGTCGTATGTCTGAGCATTACCATTCTCGTCAACATAGTTGATTTCTGCCTGGAACTGACAAGGCTTCAGATTGGTCCTGGTGGGGTCATAGACCGTCTGAGGCAGCGTTACGATACAGATATCGTAGGTACCAGCCAACGTGTTGCTCAACTTGAATGTCATTGTCCAGTTACTGGTATTTTTCTCAGGAGAGATAACCAGATACTCGTTCTCCGACACGCTATCTGCCACATGATGACGCGTGGTGTAACTTGACAAGGTATTATCAATAATCACGCCCTTGGCCTCACCCTCACAGCGGATTTCACGCTGATAGGTCATCTGTGGTGTGAACGGCCACTTGTCCGTGGTGTAGAGCGTACCATTACTGCAGGCAGACGGTGTGGCACCGTAGAAAATGCCACCTTCCTCAAACGGCTTATGGAACACATGATACTGAGGATACTTCTTATCATATTCCCGCGTTTTCAGTGAGTCTTCAGGACTGGCCTGAATGGTACGACTGAAAATGGCATCTGCCAACAGGGCCGAGTTGGCATATAAACGCTGCAGAGAGTCACCACCCTCAACCTTTGAGTCATAACGGAAATACGACATAGCCTCCTGCCATACGCGCTGCCACTCATCAGTGGTGGGCACCAACATATAGAAGGTTGAGTCCTCATCGGCTATTCTGCCAACAAGTTCCAGCAATTTGTTACGTTCAATGAACACAGAATCCACATAGAGCTGTTCACCATCCACCATGTCACCTTCCACGGAAAGTGAAGGACTGAACTCATCCTCCTCGTAGCTGGTCAACTGTTCGCCAATCTTCGTATAACGATCATTATTAATCAGCACTTCGTAGAGGTTATGACGGTAAGGTAGCGTATTCTCCAAAACATGCAGGATGCCACCTTTAGCCCTCATATTCTTCTCTTTCAGATTAACGCCCATCACCTGTCCATTGCCAATAGACGCACGTTTGGTGTTAAGCAGGAAGAAATCAGTTGGCTGTTCTGTATTATTTGTCAGACTGAACGACAGGTGATTACCCACGAATGAGCGTACCACCATAGAGTCACCCTTATCTGTTTCCAGCAGGGCAAGCACAGAGTCCTTATTGAATGTGCCATTGACGGGTGCCAGCACGGTATAGGTCTGCGAGCCATTCAGAAGGTCGGCATAACTGATATCCGTCTTCCTGTGCTGACGCAGTACCATCGTCTTGCTGAGCACCTCACTGAAATCGCTCAATTCCGGGTTCTGCTGGATGGTCTGCCACAAAGACTGCTGACCATTGGCCTGAGTAATAGGATCCTCATAATGGTCGTCCCATTCGCTGCAGGCCGTTGTCAGAGACACGGCCCCGCAGCCTACGCAGAACGCTAAGAAATAATGTTTGATATTATTCGTTGTCATAATTATCAATTTTCTATTTTCAATTGTCAATTAGAATGGATTTTCACCTTCCGGATCATCATAGACATCCTTGGGGCAGAGTTCTACATAGTCGAGAGACATATAGAGCGAGTTACCCGGCAGGATCTGGCGGAAACGCAGCCAGTAGTCCTGGTCGGCACGCATGGTCTGACGTACAAGGATACGGCGTACACAGTTGCTCTGTTCACGCAGGCTGGTACCATTTCGTGTACCATAGCTGGCCATAGCCTTCATGAAACCACGGTTACGCATAGCCTTATCGTTTGCGCGGTCTTCCTCCACATCACCAGTATCGTCCACACGACCGGCGTTACTATCGAGGATACGGAAGCTGACAGGGATACCGCAGGCCTCATTATTCAGGTAAACCTGGGCAATACCACGGTCATCACCCTGTGAGTAACCGATACGTACCTCATAAGTACCATCCATAGGCACAGAAGGCAGTTTGATAGAGGCATCGAAGCGCTCACCGGTGATACATACACCACTACCCTCATAGTGTACCCATCCTTCCTGCTCGTTTCCACATCCCACGAAGGTATTGGCATTGTGCATCTTGAAGTTCATCAGATAACCATGCTTGTAGCCAATCATCATACGGTCCTTACCCATGTAATAGTAACGTGCATGAGAGTTCATGAACTCAGGACTCAGACAGCTGCTGTCGATACGGATACGGCGGTTGAGCACATTTGAGCGTACATCCTTGGAATAAACCAGGATACCGTCGATATAGTGATAGATACCGTTACTACACTCAGCGCCCTTTTCCTTCAGCACATGGATACCTTCCTGTTCCACCGTCTTCTTAGGTTTCGTCCATACACCATTCACAGAAGCATAAGTCTCCTTGCGGTTGATATAGACCTCTTCACCGGCAGGACTGCTGAAACGCATGATGGTATGAGGAGCCATTGTCTCGAAATATTCTTCAGGGTCGTAAGACTCTACCAGGAACTTATTCTTCCAAAGTGCGCCCTTACAGTGAACCCAGTAGTCACGGTCGCCCTTACAAGGCATCAGGTGATAACTGATGAAACGGTTCAATGGGTTACGTCTGTCCTTATAGTCATTATCATACGCCAAGTCATCGGGGTAAGACTCATGATAGATCGTGTTGGCAAACTGAATCAGTTCATCCAGGTTATGGATACCATTTGCCTCAAAGACAGAGTCGGTTTCCACAAAGGCCGTAAACATGAACTTACGTTCCTTGGGATAATAGGTCGTTGTCTTCTGGCCAGAGCCGTCACCGGCCGTAGAGTTTACCACGCCAAAGCCCTTACCACCGATAGCAGAGTCGGGGTCTACTGTATAGGTCTGGTCGATATACTTCATCAACGAGTCGGCCATGCCAGTCAGACGAAGAGCCTGATAGAAGATGCTCAGCTTGGGATTCTTCTCTATCAGGGCAGGCAACAAGTCGTTGCTGGCCTTGATGACATGGTCAATGACATGAACTACGCCATTGGTCACCGAGTCGTCACGCTGAATCAGACGTGAGGTCTCGTTGACATAGAATACCAGCGCATTATTATTGACCACATCACTGTCCGAGGTCATGTTGATATAGTTATCATTCATGTTGACTGGCGACACCTCATCACCCATATCGGTTGTGAAGTAAGCCTTGTCACTCACAATATGCGTGCGTGAGAGGGTGTCACAAATCTCCTTAGGAAGACTGTCAACACAAGGATAGCCTTTCTCTTTCAGATACAGCTGGATAGCTTCATTGGTTGGAGCGAAGACGGTATAGTGTCCGTAAGTCTTCAGCATACCAAGATAGTTACCCTTCTGGAGGATATACTTGAAGTCACTGAACTGCGCATCATCGGCCTCGATGAACTCTGCAGCAGTGAGACGTACCGAAGAATAGAAATTCAGAGGTGCGTCGCTGTCGTCGTCAGAACAAGAAGTCGTCACTGCGCCAACAGCCAACAGGCAACATGCAGCGGCCAGTTGCCATATATTTCTATATATTTTCATTATATTCATAATTTTCAATGTTCAATTGTCAATTATCGTCTTAGTTCTTCTGCAGATCGGCATCACCACCTGTATTATAGGCAGGATTCTGCGTCAAATAGGGGTTTACCTTCAGTTCTGAACGGCTATAAGGCAAGTAAAGCGCATTGGGGTCGGCCAGACGGATCTGGATACCACCGATATTCGTCAGCTGTTTCTTGGTAACAGTCTTAGCCAGTTCCCTGGTGCTGCCCGTGCGACGGGCCATACGTACCAGGTCAAACCAGCGCTTACCCTCAAACATCAGCTCACGTTGACGTTCCTCCATCACAAGCTTTCTCATATCATCAAGGGTGTTCTTATAGTCGTCAAATTTGAGCACCTCGCCACTACCTGGTGTCAAGGAGTTGACAGCACGGCGGTTCACGGCATTGATCAGCGTGAAGGCATCCTCATAATTGTCACTACCCTGCTCTATCAGTGCCTCAGCCTTCATCAGCATCACGTCAGTAAGGCGATAGACAATCCAGTTGGAGAAATTCTCCGAACGCCAGCTATAACTTGGTTTCCAGTTGGTCTTCGTATTATCCAGCTCAACCGTCTGGGCACCATACTTAGAAATCCAGTAGGCTGTTCCACGCTCGTAGATTGACTCGTAGGCACGGCAATCCTTGGTATTGAAGAGTTCCGTATTCTTTGTGGGCAAGCCATCATAGAATCCATCATAAGCCACCAGATTACCGCTGGTAACTTGATTATTGTTCACGTGCGTAAAGAACGAACCAGCATATGAATTCTGATTATCGGTATTGCTACTTACATAAGAAATCTCAAAGATACTCTCAAAAGAGTTACCTTCGCCAAAGATTGCATTATAGGCATTACCGGAAAGGCTACCTACCTTCTCAAGATAGAGAGGTATCTCGTTGAACAACTGCACATCATTCTGCAAACGACGTTTCAGCAGCTTGTCGAACTCATCTTTCTTGAAGTCAATGACATAGTCGCAGCATTCCACGCACTTTTTCCAGTCGCCCTGCCACAGATAGAGGTCGGCCAGGAGCGCATACATAGCAGGACGGGTGACGCGAGCCGTATTGTCACGCTCAGCATCACTGTCAATCCTGTCAGGACTCGGTTTGCGGAAATACAGGGGTGCATCATCTTTCACCGATTCCATGTCGGCAATGATATTATTCAGCACCACATCAAATGAATCGGCAGGAATACGATACTCCTTCGTATCATCGATACTTGGCTCACGCGTGAATGGTACATCGCGGAAAGTACGAATCAGGTAGAAATAACACAGCGAACGGATGAATGTAGCCTCAGCAATATTGGCCTTCATCTCCGACTGTGTATAGTTTGGATCCAGTTCCTGCACCTTGGGAGCATAGTACATCAGAATATTACAACGATTGATGGTCTGATAAAAAGCCGTCCAGTTGCAGTAGCCGTTTGTTGGCAGGATATTCTCCTTCAACATCTGCTCCAGATCCTGTGCCGACGAGTTTCCCATCCTGATATTATCAGAGCGTACCTCACCCCACAGTCCCATACGGGTCACACAATCACCCGACTGCAGACTCTCGTAGCAACCCATCAGCACACTGGTGACGTCGCTCTCCTTGGTCCAGTAGTTCTCGAGCACCACATCGTTCATGGGCAGCACATCGAGGAAATCATTGCAGCCTGCTGTAGTAAAGGCAACACCACAGCCCATTGCAAGAACGGCCAAGTTATGTTTTATGTTTTTGGTAATCATAATTTCCAGTTTTTTATCAATTAGAAAGAAATAGTAACACCGCCGGTGAACGACTTAGCACGAGGTGTCTGTGCATTATCCGTCACGACACCATAGCCACCGTAACCCACCTCTGGGTCGGCACCAGAATACTTAGTCAGTACAAACAAGTTGTTAGCCGATACATACAGGCTCAACTGGTTCAGACCGAGCTTTTTCAGATGCTTCTGTGGTACAGCATAGCTCAGCTGTGTATAGTTCAGACGGATGAAAGAACCATCCTCCACGAAGCGGTCGCTACCCAGCCAGTTATAACCATAATTATATAGCGCGCGCGGGATGGGGGCGACGTCACCCTCTACACGCCAGCGCCACAGCACGGCACGACTCTGATTGTTGTTTGAATACATATTCTCTGCATTCATACGTGCCTTATTGATAATCTTATTACCATAACGGAAGTTGAACTGGTTGTTCAGTGTGAGACGGCCGAAGTGCAACTTGAAGCCGAAACCACCGGTAAACTTAGGCAGAGAAGAACCGAGATAAACGATATCCAACTCGTTAATCTGTCCGTCGTGGTTGATATCCTCATAGATAGCGTCACCACCCTTGAACTCCTTCTCATCTTCCTCGATGCCGGTGTAGCAGAATCTGATTGGCTTTGTGCGACCGTAGTTGTCCACGATGACATTGCCATCCTTATCACGTGCCACAGGAGCATTTGGTCCGCTCACACCGGGAACCTCTACCTCAGAGTACTTGCTGTACTGGTATACACCCTTGTAGCGGAAGCCATAGATACCACCCAGAGGACGGTTCAGCTCCACACGTGAGAGGTAGCTGCCATTCTTCTTATCGAAGTCATTATTCAGTGAGGCCAGCACGGTCTCATCCATCTCTGTCAACTTATTGCGGTTGTTTGCAAACGTGATATTAAAGTCAACCGAAAACTTACCTGTCTTGATAATACGGTTACCATTCAGGTTGAACTCCCAACCCACATTCTCCATGGCACCTACGTTCTGATAATCCAAAGAGGGGAAACCAGAACTTGAAGGCAGTGAGCGGTTACCCATCAGCAGATCGGTGGTCTTCTGACGATACACCTCCACATTACCACTGATCAGCTCATTCCAGAAACCGAAGTCAAGACCAAAGTTGATGGTCTCCTTCTGTTCCCACTTCAGCTTCTTCAACTGGATATTCTTCTGGTACACAGAACCGTAGTTCATATAACCCTTACCACCGGTATACTTACTATAGTAAAGACCTTCACCGCCTGGAGGGTTACCTACGATTCCCCATCCCAAACGGGCAGCGAGCATCGACACGAAAGGAAGACCTTTCTTCATCCAAGGCTCATCACTGACAATCCACTTACCTGACAAAGCAGGGAAGTTACCCCAGCGCTTGTCATTACCAAACTTGGTCGTACCGTCGCGACGCAGAGAGAAGTCGGCTACGTAACGGCCTTTATAAGCATAGTGGGCAGAATAGGTGAAATACAGACTACGCCACTGACCAGGTGAAGCACTGAAGGCATCAATGATACCTGCTGCACTGGTAGAACGGATAGTACCTGAAGGCAGACCGTACTCACTGGTATTCTGACTGGTGCTCGAACCCTTTGTCAACTGTCCGCGCAGCAACATCATCAAAGAGTGATCCTTATTACGGAACTGTGGTACGAAGGTCAGCGTATGTGTTGTGGTAACACCCAGACTCTTATTGGCATTGCTGGTAGCCAGGTTGGCATCCTTACTCGTCCATCCACCAGTACTCAGTTCCACGGGACGGAACATATCATTATAGCGGTTTGAGATATTGAACACAATCTTACCCTCGTAAGTGAGTCGGGTCTGTTCATTCTCAATACCCAACAGCTCATAGTTCAACTTGAACTCAGGTTCAATATTATAGCTACTCTCCTCACTCTGAGCAAGATAAGCCAAGGCAATGGGGTTGTAGTCCTTATACTGGTTGTCCTCAAACACCTTATTGGAGCTGGGCAGCATGTTATAGAACTCACTCAGCGAGTTACCATTCTTATCCTCCTCGTAGATGCTCAGGTTAGGCATACGACGATAAGCAACAGACAGCAGGTCTGAATAGTTCTTATGGTTGTCGGTATAAGTCAGCGACACATTGGTCGCAATCTTGATACGGTCTGACACGAAATAGTCCAAAGCCACACGTGTGGTGAAACGGTCCAACTGCTGCTTGATGATAGAACCAGTCTCGTGGTCGTAACCGGCAGCAATACGGAAGTTAGCCTTCTCACCACCACCGCTCAGTGACACATAGTGGTTCTGGCGCCAACCAGTCTTCTTCACAGCATCTACCCAGTCGGTATTATTGTTATACATCTGATACTCAGAGAACTTACCACCAGAGACATAGTTAATCTCATTGATGTCATCACTGGCATTGGGATTCATGTGAGGATTGAAATACTCCTCTTTCAGCAGCATGGTGTACTCGTCACCGTTCAGCAGTTTCATACCGTTGGGCTGATAGGTTCCGGTCAGGCGGAAGCTATAGGTTACGCGCGTATTACCACGTGCGCCACGCTTGGTCTTGATCTCGATAACACCATTACCACCCTGTGAACCCCAGATAGCGGTAGCAGCAGCATCCTTCAATACTGAGATACTCTCGATATCCTCGGGGTTGATATTCAGCAGTTCAGCGAATTTCTCATCGTTGGCCGACTGGAAGTCGAAGTCGGAAGGTGCACCACCCTGCAGCACGTTTCCATCAACCACAATCAGAGGCTCACTGGAACTGTTAATACTCGACACACCACGCAGACGCATTGAAGTACCGCTACCCAGGTTACCTGAGTTGGCCACGATATCCAGACCGGCGATACGACCCTGCAGAGCCTCGTCGACGGTTGTCACTGACAAACCCTCGAACTCCTTCATGTCGATGCTCTGACGGGCAGACGAGATTTCCTTGACTGGAATCTGCAGACCTGAACCGCCGGCTTTCTTACTTGAAACGATTTCAACACCAGTCAACGTGGTCTGGTCCACCAATTTAATATTATAGTGGGTCTTGTTGATAGGCAGAATCTGCGTCTTACATCCCACATAAGAGATTTTCAACTTATCCTTCGGATTCTTCAGCTTGAAGGAGAAGTTACCATTCATATCTGTTGTAGCAGCGGCCACGATACGGTTGGCGGCGTCTATCTCAATGACGTTGGCCTGCATCACAGGACCGAAGGCATCAGTCACTGTTCCGCTGATGATATCGCCCGCTTTCTGGGCATAGGAACTGATAATTGACAACTGACAACTGAAAATTATCAATCCTAAAATTCTAGCAAATCTTTTACTCATCATAATAATTATCAATATCAGTTCTTTTTCTTAGTCATTAACGGTCCGTCAATCAGGTGAACCACGGCCGTTGAAGAGTTGTGGATAATACTTGCCTGACTCTTCTCGCTCTGTGCATACGTAAACTCACGAGCCATCAGGTTATAGAGTCCGGGAGTCTTCACAACCTTACGGGTATTGCCGCCGGCATCAATAATCCAGATATCAGAACCCTTCTCATTGGTCTTCACGTTCAACTTCTTGAAAGCCCTGATTTTACCGGTTGAGGTCTTCTCAGTTGCCAGGTAAGCCGTCTCATAAGGAGTTGTGAAATTGCCTTCACTATCCATTTTATCCATGCCAGTGGTGTTATCGGCATTGATCACGATGGCATTATCCTGGATGTGGTAACGCAGGAAAGCGTCAATCTCGTTCACATACTGATGATACAATGTGTTCTGTTCGGCGATGGTCGTATCCAGGGCAGCCACATCATCCCAGGTATGCAGGTCACCATCGGCAATCAGCTGGTCGATACTCTCATTGGTAGGTACATAGACCGTATAATGGAAGTTATTGAACACACTGATACAGCTGTCACTGCAAGCAAACTTCTTATCATGCTTAGTCTCTACAAGTTCACTTGAAGCCAGCAGGTCATGGAAACGCTTGAATTCAGGATGCTGACCCAGGATATTGAATACGGTCTGACGTGTACCCAGCACAGGACCCTGCTCCAGGATATAGCTCTTACCGTTACCGCCCTGTGTCTCAGGTGTCTGGTCATAAATATAGCTGACAGGTACTGATGGGGTCTCACCGTTGATCTGGCGGGTTCCTTCAACCAGCATAGAGCTCTGTCCTGCATTCTTCACGCGGAGTATTGAGCCTCCCTTCGTGCGGTAATACTCATGTCCGTCCTCCACATTACCAATTACCACGTGATCATCAAGAATGGTATACAATCGGTTCAGAATCGGGTTCAAGTCCAGATTCGTACCATTACTATTGGTATATACGCCAACAGAGTCACCGGCTACGCCTGTCTCAGGATCTATGTTATGAATACTTGCATAAACCTCATTACCCTTACGATCGGAATCGTAATGGAAGCGCAGCATCTGACGCTGTGGCTTTCCGTATGAACAGGGGTCAACATATTCCAGCAGTGCCTTGTTGGATGGCAAGAAGAAACTATAGCGGGCATTCAGTGAGTTCAGATAAGCCTGATAATTCAGTTTCTTGATAGCCCAAAGCATGATAGACATATTCTTATCCACCACAGTGGGGTACATCACACTGACGAATGAAGTAGGTGTGAACACACGGTTCGTCAGATAGATAGCACCGTTACAAGCGAGCCATACAGAGTCCACATCGGTAGTTTTAATACCCATGGGATCTGCTGCATCATTCAGGATGAACTGGAACTTACTGGGCACACTGCCTGAGAGTGACTCAAGCATATTGGCGCTCATAAACTCGGTCAGGGTGCTGTAAGGCACATTATCCCAAGAACCGAAGCTCTTACGCAAGGCAGCACCGGCACCTTCCTCCCAGTATTTGTTCAAAGCCTCATCAGTAGGAACCAGCATCACAGCCATATCCTGCTGCATAGCGGTACTTCCAGTAGAATTAGAAGGTACATTATAACTGTTCCATCCTGGATCATAAGGCAGTTCACCGAAGTCCTCACTCACCTGGTTATGCGACTTATTGAAAGCCTTACCCTGAGAACGCTCAGAGAAATAGCGCAACTGGAACACAGAGTCTACATGAGTACCTCTGCTGGCGTTGTAGGCATCCTTCGTCTCATCGTCCATACAATCCAGCACTGAATAGCGGTTCAGCAGATGTGCAAAGACTGTCGTGTTTGGCTTTGACATAATAATATCAGCCATATTGGGCAGAGGTGTCACCACCTCACTCATACGGTTGATAAAACCATTCAGGCAACGGATATTCTGTTCCACAATCTGGGCACCGTTCACAGAAGCGTCACCACTCTGGCGATGTGTTGTATGATTATACAGGAAGTCATAGTCTTCATTGGTAATCTGCTTGTTCACCATATAACGCTCAATGAAATGAATCATCGGCGTCTCGGTAGCATCATGCAGCACCACCAAAGAGTCTCTTCCCTGATACATGGACCAATAGTCAGCATTCGGGATATCTTTCTTTTCCAGAATCTGCACATTGTCGAAAGGCTCAAGTGCAGAACTGCGACGCATGGCATCACCCTCAACAGGAGTTCCACTGGCGTTGGGGGTACTTGAGAGTGCCTGTACCTGATAACTGTTGTTAATCATGGCACCGAAAAGCAGTTTACGCTTCTGGGCCACAGTCAGGTCCTCATACTTCTTGACGCCCCATGAATTGTTCTTAAAGAAACGGTCAAAGGCTTGGTCGTCGGCGGCAAACAGGGTCTTCGAACCCGTCTTTGCCAGCACATCACGGTAGTCCAGGTCATTAATCAACTTCACCATGGTGGTAAAGTCACCCTGTTCATCCAGCCAACTGTAGATGCTGCGATCCCACCCTGCGGGGGTGTTTTCATCCAAGTCGTACTCCGAACAAGAAACAAACCCACCAGCACATGTCAGCGCTAAGCCAACAGCGATCAGATGACACCGGCTCCGTTTCCAGAAATCTTGCAATGCAAGCGACCTCTGCAGGTCAATCGGTTTTTTGATTTTCATTCGATTTTGTTTTTGGTTATTATTTTGTTTGCTATTATTTGCGGTTAGCTCGTAATTGGATGCAAAATTAAGTAATTTATATTAAAATTGCTTTTATTTACATCCCACGGGCTTTCTATTTCGTACAAACTTCAACGAAAAACGTTTCATGTACTTTCTGATTTGTATCATCAACAGACAATAACAACCTACTATTCACCCATTTACGACGAAATAAACTTCTTCTATCGATTCTTTACAACAATCCATCGAAACAAAAAGGGGGAAAAGTATAGAAACAAAGAACTATTCGACAGAAAATATCCAATAACGTCATTTTATAAAAAAAAAGCTTCGAGATTTACGCTCGAAACTTCTTATTAATCATAATAACCTATTCGCGGAGAGAACAGGATTCGAACCTGCGAACCGGTTTTGCCGGTTACACGCTTTCCAGGCGTGCCTCTTCAACCACTCGAGCACCTCTCCTAATTGTTTGCGGCTGCAAAGGTAATCATTTTATACCTGAATACCAAATACTTTTTTCACATTTTCATTCGTATGATGACAAATTTCCAATTCATCCACGCCATAGGCCTCTGCAAGACGGGTGATGACATGACGGATATACGACGACTCGTTACGCTGTCCCCGCATAGGCACAGGTGCCATATAGGGGGCATCCGTTTCCAGCACCAGGCGGTCAAGGGGCACACTAGTCGGAAGGACTTCGGGAAGATGACTCTTCTTAAATGTCAGCACACCGCCAACGCCAAGCACGAACCGGTCGAACTGCAACAGTTCTGCCGCCTCTTTGTCATTCCCCGTAAAGCAATGAAACACACCTCCAGGCAGTTTATCGGCATACCTCTTTATAATATGTACCATCTCGTTCTGGGCCTTTCTGCAATGAATCATCAGGGGTAACTGTGTCTCAACCGACCACTGAACCTGCATCTCAAAAGCCTCCAGCTGTTCCTTTTCAAACTCCCTGCTCCAATAGAAGTCTAGTCCCACCTCACCGATAGCAATAAGAGGGCTGCAGGAAGAAGGATGATGGATGAGAACTTTTATCTGCTCCAGCTGCTCACGCCAGTCGGCACGCACCTCCTCCGGGTGGAGTCCCACCATCGGATAGAGCCAGTCGGGGTATTGCTCAGAAAGGGTCAGAATACGCTGGGAAGTAGGAAAGTCGATAGCAGGCAGGAAGATAGCCTTGCAACCAGCCTCACGGGCCCGCTGCATCACCTCTGCCCTATCCAGGTCAAATTCCTCACCATCCAAATGGCAATGTGTATCTACGAAAGAAACTTCCACTGCGGTAGCCGCTCGACCTTTGGTCGCTTGCACGGCAAGATTTTTTTCACTCTTCACTCTTCCCTTTTACTTCTCCCTGTGCATCATGGCGTTCGTATACTGGCGAAGCACCTCCTTGCGCTCTGCAGGCACGTTCACCTTTTCGAGCAACTGCTTACCCTGCTCGAAATAGCAGTTTATCTTCTCTTCACAGAGTTGACGGATACCGATCTCGTCATACAGGCGGGTCACCGCTGCCACTTTCTCCGCACGGTCAAACTGCTTCGCCTCAATCCAGCGCATCAGTTCTGCACGCTGTTCGGCATTGGCACGATTCACGGCATTGATAAGCATATAAGTCTTCTTATTCGAAGTGATATCACCGCCGATAGCCTTACCAAAGACCTTCGGATCGCCATAGACATCAAGCAAGTCGTCCTGAAGCTGGAATGCCAGACCAATCTTCTCACCGAAGCGATAGAGCAGGTCAGCATCCTCCTGGGATGCATCGCCCAAGAGGGCCCCCATTTTCAAGGCACAAGCCAGCAACACGCTGGTCTTCAAGCGGATCATCTCGATATATTCCTCCTCTTCCACGTCATTACGTGTCTCGAAGTCCATGTCAAACTGCTGACCTTCCCCAATCTCAAGGGCAGTCTCCGTAAACAGGTCAAGCACCTGGGCAAGATGGGCATTGTCACACTGGGCCACACGCTGATAGGCCAGCACCAGCATAGAGTCTCCTGAGAGGATAGCCGTATTGGCATCCCATTTCTTATGAACCGTGGGCTGACCGCGTCGCACATCGGCATTGTCCATCAGGTCGTCATGAAGCAGCGTATAGTTATGATAGGTCTCCAGACCCAGGGCCGGCATCAGGATCTCCTCGGGATGTTCCTTGAACAGGTTATAGCTCAGCAACATCAGTACAGGACGGATACGCTTACCGCCCAGTGACAGCACGTAACGGATAGGCTCATAGAGCGATGCGGGCTTACGGTCATACGCAAGGGACTCCAATCCCTTATTAACAACTCTCAGAATCTCTTCAGATGTCATCATAACTATATCGGTTTTTTATTGATTACAATTTAAAGACAACGGGGATACATACTTTCGTACGGCAAGGTTCATCATTCTGGATACCAGCCGTCCAGCGGGGCATCATACGAAGTACGCGCAGCACTTCCCGGTCACAGAGCGGATTCAGCGATTTCACCACCTTCACGTCCGTCACCGACCCGTCCTTGTTTACGATAAACTCAGCGATTACCTTTCCCTGAATCTTCCGTTCCTGTATGGTTGGGGGATATTTCAGATTACGCTGCAGCCATTTCATCATCTCAATGGCACCACCGGGGAATTGAGGCAGATCCTCTACCACACGGAAGCTGATTGCTTCCTCTTCTGGTTTGGGCGGTTCCTTTTCATCCTCATCCGTAGCACTCATGTCATCATCCATATCCGTCTCTACCGGTTCATTGTCCTTCAAAAGCTCGTGCTCCTGTTCTTCATCCTTCACCACCAGTTTCTTGGAAGGCTCCGGTTCCACCTTAGGCGCCAGGGCCAGTTCATTCTCCGGGCGCATCAGCGACGGCAGTTCTTCATCCATGGAGAACATGTCCAGCAAATCAGGATCATCAAGTGGGTCATCCTCTGGAAAAGGCATTATCAGTGCCACAAAGAAACACAGCAGGGAAATCACAAGTCCCAGCAGGAACCTGCGTATCCATCCATGCTCCAAATCAGCCTTTTTACTTTTCTTCTCTTCCATAATGCGGTGCAAAAATACTAAATAAAGCCGAAAGGGGGAAATAAAAATAAAAAATATTCGTTATAAAGTCAGATTTACGCGGCATATTTCGTACCTTTGTGCCCGAATAGTACCATTAGCATGAGATTTTTCATCATTTTCACCTGGCTTATGCTACTTGCGCTTCCCATCAAGGCGCAAGACAGTCAGACTGCGTTCAATTTCCTCAGACTGCCCACCAGCGCCCATGCTGCTGCCCTGGGTGGAGAGAATGTGACGCTCACAGACAATGATGCCGCCATGGTATTCCACAACCCTGCCCTTCTGAATTTCGTCAGTGACCGCACACTCGGTCTCAACATGATGACCTACATGCAGGGCTCGGTAACGGGAAGTGCCTCCTATTCACAGTTTGTCGGCGACCGCGGCTCCTGGGGCATCCAGGGACGTTTCATCAACTATGGTGAAATGAAGCAGACCACTGTCAGCAATGAGGAGACAGGAACCTTTCATGCCAGCGACTTTGCCGTAGGCGGCACCTTTGCCTATGGACTGACAGAACATATCAGCGGTGGTATCACCGCCAAGATTGTCGCCTCGTACATCGGTCATTATAATGCCATGGGCGCAGCCGTCGACCTGGGCCTCAACTATTTTGACGAAGAGAGCAACTGGAGCATCGGTGCCGTGGCCCGCAACCTGGGCGGGCAACTGAAAGCCTATGACGATGATTTCGAGCGAATGCCACTCGACGTGCAACTGGGTGTCAGCAAGCGCCTGGCCAGTTCACCGCTGCGTTTCTCGGCCACGCTGGTACGCCTGAACGACTGGGAGTATGGCATCGGCAAGCACCTGGTGCTGGGAGCCGACCTCCTGCTGAGCGAGCAGTTCTATATCGCCGCCGGCTATAATGCCATGCGTGCCTCGGAGATGAAGATCCGTGCAGGAGAAAATGATGAGAGCAGTCACGGGGCAGCCCTTTCCATCGGTGCCGGTATGATGCTGGAGCGGATGCAGCTGCATGTGGCCTACGGGAAATACCATGTGAGCAGCACCTCCCTGATGATTAATTTCAGCTACGCCCTCTAGGCCCATTAGGCCCATAAAGCCCATTAGACCCATTATCCCCACAAAAAAGTCAGACCCATTACAAAAAAAACACCATATGAAAAAAATTACAATAGCTATTGACGGTCATTCTTCCTGCGGAAAGAGTACAATGGCCAAAGAACTTGCCCGTAAGGTGGGCTATGTATATGTAGACACAGGCGCTATGTATCGCTGTGTGACCCTCTTCGCCCTGCGTCATCAGCTCTTCACTGCCGACGGCGCCGTCCTGGAGGAGCAGCTTCGCGAGGCCATGCCTCAGATAGATATCGACCAGCGTCTGATTGACGGAAAGACCACCACATTCCTGAATGGCGAGAATGTGGAGCGCGAGATCCGCAACCTCGAAGTGAGCAATCATGTCAGCCCCATCGCCGCTATTCCCTTTGTACGCACAGCCCTTGTTGCCCAACAGCAGAAGATGGGCCGTGAGGGCGGTATCGTGATGGACGGACGTGATATCGGTACGACCGTATTCCCCAATGCCGAACTCAAGATTTTCGTCACAGCCAGTGCCGAGGTACGTGCCCAGCGCCGCTACGACGAGTTGCAACAGAAAGGCATGCCCGCCGACTATGCCGATATCCTGAAGAACGTACAGGAGCGCGACTATATCGACTCACACCGTGAGGTATCGCCCCTGCGACAGGCCGATGATGCCCTGCTCCTCGATAACAGCCACATGACTATCGACGAGCAGAACAAGTGGTTGATGGAACAGTTTGAGAAGGCTACGAAATAACGATACGTTTCCTTACTATTTCATAGGTATCAACCGTATCACCAAAAACCAATATGTCAAGAAGCAAAGAGGACGCTATTGCTGCAGGTGTGCAGGTCAGAGAAACCCAGCACAAGATGAAACGCCGCAAACCCTGGCACGATTACCATCGCAAGGGCACATATATGGTGACACTGGTTGTTGAAGGAAGACGGCCTGTGCTGGGAAAACTAATCATGTCCGCTGAAGAACAAGATACATCCGTAGAATTGACGGCGCTCGGGAAGGCCATTCGAGATGAAGAGGTACAGAAGATATCAGCCATCTACAAGATGGTTGAAGTATGGAAGCTCTGCATAATGCCAGATCATATTCACATGATAGTGAGAATAAAAGAGGATCTGCCTGAGGGCAAGCATTTAGGGCATATAGTGGCAGGCTTTAAAGGAGGATGCTCAAGGGCCTGGTGGAGGATGAATAGACCCTGCGCTGACGCGCAGGGAGTAGTGGCGGCTACTGACGCGCAGCGAGTGGTGGCGGCTACTGACGCGCAGGGAGTAGTGGCGGCTACTGACGCGCAGGGAGTAGTGGCAGCCACTGACGCGCAGGGAGTGGTGGCGGCTACTGACGCGCAGGGAGTGGTGGCGGCTACTGACGCGCAGCGAGTGGTGGCGGCCACCACTCCCGCCGCATCAGCGGCGGGAATGCCCTCCCTCTTCGAGCGCGGCTACAACGACCTCATCCTGCTTAACGATAGCCAGCTTGACAACTGGAAGCACTATCTCGATGACAATCCTCGCCGCTTAGCCATTAAACGGCTTCACCCTGATTTTTTCACTACCCTAAACTATATTGACATCGCAGAGTGGCATTGTCAGATAGTAGGTAATCGTTTCTTACTTGACATCCCGCAGAAAGTCGCAGTGATTGTGCATAGTGCTTATAGCGACAAAGAATATGCAGAATACAAAAAAGAATGGTTGGCATGCGGCGAGGCTGGCGGTATCTTGGTAAGCGCAGCCATTGCAACACGCGAGAAGGAGGTCATGCGCGAAGCCATGAACCGAGGTTACCGTATCATTCTTGTAAGGGAAAATGGGTTTCCGCCCTTATATAAGCCTTCTGGAGAATCATTCGACGCATGTTCCAATGGACGTCTCTTACAAATCTGCCCTTGGGAATATCACATGGAACGCCGAATTATCTCACGCGAGCAATGTCTGATGCTAAACAGATTGGCGGAAGAGATTGCTTATCACCAATAAGCCACTATTTCCTAATGAGTGTAGAGCCCTTAACGGAAGAGGGACCATCAAGTTGAACAGCATAGATGCCTGCAGGCAGAGAACCTAAAGAAAGGCTTTGGGACGTTTGTCCTGCCTTAACAGTTGACGTATGAACAAGGCGTCCATTCATCGTATAGAGGCGCAAGCGGACAGAGGAAGACAGAGGGTGTTCGAAAGAAACAGACAACTGATTATCTGCATAACGAATACGAGCGGATGTATGCGTCTTTGACACCTCCTCTACACGGTCAACACCGAGGATATACAGCAGACCACGATAGACATCTATCTCCCCATAACCATATTTATTATTAGGATAAGTGAGCGACTTGTCATAATGACGACAAGTGAGACTCAGCACCTCCTTAATTTCCAGAGGTGTCAAATCGGGTTTAGCCTGAAGCCATAATGCTATCGCACCAGCCACGGCTGGACACGATGCAGAAGTGCCGCTGCTGGATATCCAGGCATAGGAGCGGCCATTAAACTCATATCTGTCCAAGTCCCATGTCAGGTCGGAAGCTTCCGGATGAGCCGCCATATAGAACGAGCTGAAAGAAGAGATAATATTATTACCCGGGGCCATCACGTCGGGTTTGATTCGCCCGTCGAATGTGGGACCAACAGACGAGAAGGGTGCCCATACGCCACCATTTCCCAGCCAGTATTTCTTCCACTCGCCCCGCATGTTCTGTATACTGTCACGATAGGAGGTAGACCCTACGCTGATGACACATGGGGCGCTTGAGGGGGAATGGATACAACAGACGCTTTCGCCGGCATTCAGGGAAGGATTCAGTGTTGACGTATAGAGATTACCATTCACTCGAAAAAACTCCACATCAGCATCTCTGCCCACAACCTCAACAGACAATGGGCGTACTACACCGACATCGCCTGTGGTATGTACCGTCACATCATAACATATCTCATCAGCATGATAACAGGAAGGATATGCTTCTGTGGTCACTGTCAACTGATAATCATCTTTGTTCAATTCGGATGTCAGCAATGAGTCCTCCTGCGAAAGCACGTCAGACAGGCGTATCAGCAATGTATCGTTAGCATGGGAATAAGTCACAAAACGCAACTGGAAATCCTGGGCAGACTTAAAGGTCAGCATCATATCCGATCCACTTTTTGAGATGAAAGTACCGGCCGATTCCTCACCTGCAGGTTTACGGAACCACGACTTCACGGCACCATTATTGCCCGCAGCAGCCACCAGGATACGTCCAGGTCCAACCAAGCTATCCAACATCTCATAATATAACTGGTCGTAACCACGAAAATCCTGCGGCGCGCCTTCACTGAACGACGCCACACAGGGTTTCCCCACGCTTTTAGCATAGTCAAACAGATACTTGAATCCCAGCGCATCAGTAGCAAAGGTATATTTATAGTAGTCGGCTGAGTCGATATAGACAATATCATCGGTCACGGCATTGGCAACCAGACAGAGGTCGGCCTCGGGAGCCATTCCCCGGTAAGGAGACCCGACGCCACAGCCTGCAGCAATGCCTGTAGTATATGTTCCGTGCGTCATATCCAGACCGTCACGGGAATGCCCCAGGGCCAACAGGTTCTCCCGTCCCTCGTAATCACGTCCTACATACAGTCCGCTGCCCACGGTATCCTGTGTCACCATATCCCAGAATTTCCGGATACGATACTGCGTCGTATCAGCAGAATAGAAATTCGGATGGGTCAGGTCAAAGCCTACATCCATCACGCCCACAACCACGCCCTTACCCGTGAAAGCCTGTGGCAGGTTCTGGCCGGCATAAACAGGCAGTGCATTCAGATGGGTTGCCATCTGATCGGTGGACAAGCAGTTTCCCTGACGCGCCTCCATACGCAGGATACGGGCATCAAGCGACAGGGCACCCAGTTGTCGTACGGGTATATCCGCAATACATACCTGTCCTATACGTGCCAGCACTTTGCAACCATGTTTCCGAAGAACAGCCTCACCATCATCACCAACCTTCACAAAAGCGCAGACGGAAGAGGGACGATGGAAGATGGAAGATGGATGATGTGAGATGTGAGAAGGATGATGGGTGAGGGGGGATGAACTGCGTACCAACTGACGAAGCAGAGGTGACATTTTGCCATACTGAGGCCGCTGGGCAAATACAGAGATGCTCAGCAGACACAACAGTACTATGATCAGTTTAAACCTCAAACCTCCAACATCAGACATCAGACATCAAACATCAAAAGTTTATCACGACATTGTTCCATCAGCCATTTAGGCGTTGACGTGGCACCGCAGATGCCCACGGTATTGATGCCTTCCAGCCACTGAGGTTCTATTTCCTCAGGCCCTTCCACCAGATGCGTATTCGGATTCACGCGCAGACACTCATTATAAAGCACCTTGCCGTTACTGCTCTTACGTCCACATACAAACAGGACAAGGTCATGCTTGGCAGCGAACTGTGAGATATTCGGCATTCGGTTGGCCACCGAACGACAGATGGTGTCAAAGCTCTGGAATTTCGCATTTGGTGATATATGTGCCTGGATATAGTCAATGATACGATGGAATTCATCGAGCGATTTCGTCGTCTGACTATACAGGTAGATATCACGCGAGAAATCCAGTTTCGTCACCTCATCGAAATTCTCAATGACGATAGCAGAAGACTGTGTCTGACCAACCAGTCCCAACACCTCGGCATGACCCTTCTTGCCAAAGATAACGATCTGCGACTGAAGGTTTGCATCATACTGTTCCTTGATGCGCTTCTGCAGTTTCAGTACCACAGGACACGTCGCATCAATAATCTCAATATTGTTCCGGCGCGCCAGTTCGTAGGTCTCGGGCGGTTCACCATGGGCGCGCAACAGCACCTTCACATCATGCAGTTTACGCATCTCCTCATGATTAATGGTAATGAGTCCCATCTGTCGCAGGCGCTCACACTCCATGCCGTTATGCACAATATCTCCCAGGCAATAGAGTTTCTCGCCCTGAGCCAGTTCCTCCTCTGCTTTCTTAATGGCCGTGGTCACTCCGAAACAGAAGCCACTGCCGTTATCTATCTCTATCTGAATCATTATTACTCGTTATCTCGTTGTCTCGTTATGACGTTATCACGATAGTAAACATCCAGCAAATCCTGTGCTGCCACAAAACTCGTCTTCTGTCCCTGCAGCACCGACTGCTCTGCCAACTGCAGCTGTTCACGAATCCGGGGATTATGATAGAAATTCAGCCTCAGCTGTTCGTTGATGGTCTCATACATCCAGTACTTCGATTGTTCGTTGCGCCGATAGTCGAAATAGCCATTGACCTTCACGAAATCAAAATACTCGTATATCATATCCCAGATTTCCTTTACACCCGTGCCGTAGAAACCACTATAGCAGAGCACCTTTGGTGTCCAGCCACTCTCTGGCATGGGGAAGAAATGCAGGGCATTACGGAAATTGGTGGCAGCCATCTGACAACGGTCCACATTATCACCATCACATTTATTGATGACGATACCATCGGCTATCTCCATGATACCACGCTTGATACCCTGCAACTCATCGCCAGTACCAGCCACCTGTATCAACAGGAAGAAGTCTACCATCGAGTGACAGGCCGTTTCGCTCTGACCAACACCTACCGTCTCCACGAATATCTTGTCGAACCCCGCAG
>Ga0310695_10005275_pt1 | contig 22718 bp, 13 predicted proteins | sample RumenRJG_04DNA_FD_203882 | JGI IMG/M metagenome (GOLD analysis project Ga0310695, IMG submission 203882) | Bovine rumen microbial communities from Lethbridge, Alberta, Canada - RJG_04 (v2) (version 2) | ecosystem: Host-associated > Mammals > Digestive system > Stomach > Rumen | place: Canada...
AACACCTCGTAGACCGAGGGGGAGACCAAGAAAGGTTACAGTCTCACAAAACACTGAAAATTAGAGGTTATAGTCCGTAGAATTGTGAAACTTTTAATTAATGGAATCTAATTACTGTGTAGCCGAGCCTGAATACGGCCAGAACTTCTGGAAGGCCATGCAGGGACAGATTGTTCTGCTCGACAAACTTAACGGTGGCCGTCACATTGGCACCGGTACATTCCGTCTTCCTGTTAAATCAGCAGACAGGATCACCAAAGCCATTGCTGATGAAAGTGTATTCCGTCAGATTGGAACCTGCATCAGAGCCTATCGCACCGGGAATCGTATATTTGCTGTTGATTCAAATGACATGGCGATGTTCGTTCCTGAACGTGGTGAAATTCCTATTTATGAAGGTGCTGATGATTTCAGAAAAATGCCGGTGGACAGTTGGAAGCTGGCTGCATTCATCAAGTGCGAAGCGGATTTTATTCATGATGCGACTTTCGATATCGAGAAGTGCCTTGATAAGCGTTTTGGCAAAGCATTTGCCAGAGCAGAAACTGATGCGTTTATCAACGGCACCAGAGAGGAAATGCCTACCGGTATTCTGAATGATGTCGGAGGAGCCGAAGTTGCTTTTACTACAGAGAGTATAACCTATGACGATCTAATCAGTCTGTATTTCTCCGTGGAAGCGGAATACCGAAGTAAAGGTACATGGCTCATGAATGACGAGACGGCTATGACACTCCGCAAGCTCAAGGATGAAAACGGCAACTATCTGTGGAACCACAACAGCGATACCATTCTCGGAAAGCCTGTCGTGATATCTGAGTTCATGCCGTGTGCGGGATCCGGGAAGAAGCCGGTGGCCTTTGGTGATTTCAGCTACTACTGGGTTATCGACCGCAGGCCTGTAACCATGAGACCAATTGTAGAGAGATTCGCCATCAACGATCAGATTGGCTATATCGCCTATGAGTTTCTTGACGGGAAACTCGTCCGCCAACAGGCTATAAAGGTGCTCAGGGTAAAGTAGCAGAGCACCAATAGAACCGCCTTACTTATCGTGGCGGAATGCGGAATTGCCCGTGAGGTTTTTGAGCAGTACCTTACGGGCTTTTTTGTACTCATCACCGATGAACCCGAGCCTAAGCAGGAAACACCTGAATGCGTATTTGTCATTATCGTTTTCGGTAGCTGTAGGAATTACCCGTTTAACTTTTCTTGCCAGATCACAGAGTCTGCTCACAAACTCCGTGTAGGCTGACACCTCATCTGGATTGGCAGTAAACTGAAACCAGTCAAAACTGACATTTTCGACATCGATGTTCAGTGTAAGATTTTCTTTGACGAAAGCCTTGGAGAACAGAGCCTCTTTGTTATCAACCATTTTCTGCAGATTGGTTAACGCTTGCTCCGTAAAGGTATTCTTAGGCACCGTGATTATCAGTCTGTCCTCGGTCTGCTCCATTTCTCCGGTAAAGCCTTTTTCCTGCAGATGATTAAGCAGTCGGTCAACGGTCTCGGAATCGACTGTATCCGGGATTCTGAGTGTTCCGTCCCGTTCCAAGGTGCAGTCACCGATTTTGTATGACAGGCTCGGAACCTTCTGATAACAAGGAAGCGTGTGCAGTGCAGCTGCAATCTCGTCTGCAAGTTTTGGTCTCTGCTTTGGCTGTAGGTTGAATTTAATGTTTGTCTGCATGTTATGTACCTTACTTATTTATGTTCTGTGGTCGGTACATATATATCCCTCTAAGGGAAAGGTATAGCAAGTTGTATATTGGTATTTAGAGGATTATTCGCACGGCAATAAGTGAGCTTAATGAAGGAGATGGCTAATATCCTGATTAAAAATTATACCAAGATTTGTATATTTACTGGTTTTGTGAAATTGTACTGATTTTTCCTTGTGTAAAATGTGGTAGGTTGTTGATAGCTGTATGTTTGATTAAGATGGATAAGTATTGCCATATTAGCAGTAATTTAATGAAATCCTCATCATTATTTCTGCAATAAGAAGTTAATACCGGAGGCTCGCCATGGAAGAATTAATGAAAAAACGAGATATGACTGAAGAAGACATAAAAGTTAAGTTTATTACTCCAGCTATTGAGCGAGCAGGATGGAATACAGAAAGACAAGTAAAATTCGAATATTCCTTTACGGACGGCAGAATTATAGTTAGAGGAAATGTTATCGCCAGAGGAAAAAGTAAACGCACGGATTATTTACTTTACTACAAGGCAAATTTGCCAATCGCCATAATAGAAGCAAAGGATAATAAACATTCAGTTGGTGCTGGAATGCAACAAGGAATTGAATATGCGTCAGTGCTTGATGTTCCTTTTGTCTACAGTTCGAATGGTGATGGTTTTCTTGAACATGATATGACAACAGGCAAGGAAAGAAATATCCCTCTTGATCAATTTCCATCTCCAGATGATTTGTGGCAGAGATATAAAGGTGAAAAGGATATTAATGAGGAACAGGAGAAGCTGATTACACAGCCTTATTTTTTCAGAATTGGAGATAAAACTCCTCGTTATTATCAGCGCATTGCCATAAACAGAACGATTGAAGCGATAGCAAGAGGACAACAGCGTCTTCTTCTTGTTATGGCTACCGGCACAGGTAAAACATATACAGCGTTTCAGATAATTCACAGATTATGGAGTTCTGGTACCAAAAGAAAAATTCTCTATCTAGCAGATCGAAACATTCTAATTGATCAAACCATGACGCAGGATTTCAGCCCTTTTTCTAGAATTATGACGAAAGTTGAAGGGAAAAAACTTGATAGTTCTTATGAGATATATATGTCTCTTTACCAGCAATTGGCTGGTGATGATTTAAGCGAGCCTTTTAGGGCTTTTAAACAGGATTTCTTTGATTTGATTGTTGTCGATGAATGTCATCGAGGCTCGGCAAAGGAAGAATCAAGATGGCGCAAAATTCTTGAGTATTTCAGTAGTGCAACACAGATAGGATTGACAGCAACCCCAAAGGAAACCAAAGAAGTTTCCAATATAACCTACTTTGGGGATCCAATTTATACATACAGTTTAAAGCAAGGGATTAATGATGGTTTCCTTGCTCCTTTTAAGGTTGTTCGTATTGGTATTGATAAAGACCTTGAAGGCTGGAGACCAAAAGAAGGCTTAAAAGACCTTAATGGCTTTGTTGTAGAGGATCGGGAATATAACGTTAAGGATTACGATAGAAATCTCGTAATAGATGAGCGCACCGAGACGGTTGCAAAACGCATCACTAAATTTTTGAAGGATACTGATCGCTTTTCCAAAACAATAGTCTTCTGTGTTGACATTGATCATGCAGAAAGGATGAGGCAGGCTTTAGTAAATGAAAATTCAGATTTGGTTGCTGAGAATCCTAAATATGTTATGAGGATTACTGGTGATAATCCTGAAGGTAAAGCTCAGCTGGATTATTTTATCGATGAGGATGAAAAGTATCCTGTAATTGTGACCACATCCAAATTGATGACAACAGGTGTTGATTGTAAAACATGTAAGGTAATTGTTCTTGATAACAACATCAATTCAATGACTGAGTTTAAGCAGATTATAGGGCGAGGAACCCGTCTAAAACCAGATTATGGTAAAGAGTATTTTACAATTATAGATTTCAGAAATGCTTGCAGACTGTTTGCTGATCCTGAATTTGATGGAGATCCTATTGTCATAATTGATCCAGATGGTACTGAACATAAAGGAGACAATGACGGTGAGGAAAATGGGGATGGAACCGATGATGGAACCGAAACCACAGGCGGTAATGACGATGAAGGAAATGGTGGTACAGGAACTTCTGGTGGAGGCAATCCTGAACCAGAACCTCGGATTAAATACCATGTTAATGGTGTTGATGTAAAAATTCTAAATGAACGTGTACAGTACTATGACTACGACGGGAAATTAATAACAGAGAGCATTGTCGATTACTCAAAGAAGAACATTCTTGGAGAGTATGCTACACTTGATTCTTTCTTGAGAGCATGGAATGAGGTTGAACGAAAACAAGCCATCATAGATGCACTCAAAGAGAGAGGAGTTCTTTTAGAAGCCCTGCGTGAAACATCGGGAAATAAGGACATCGATGATTTTGATCTGATTTGTCATATAGCTTATGATAAGCCACCGCTTACGAAAGCAGAACGTGTTAACAATGTAAAAAAGCACGGATATCTATATAAGTATTCCGGTTTAGCGCAGGATGTTATTTCAGCTTTGTTAGACAAATACATGAATGAAGGGATTTCCGATATAGATAATATCACTATCCTTTCAAATGACCCTTTCAGAAAATATGGCACTCCTATGAATATAGCCAAATTGTTCGGTGGGAAAAACGGCTATTTACAGGCTGTACATGAATTGCAAAATCAGCTCTATGCTGCATAAGGATTTATTAAGTGAGTTTAAATAATCTCGTAAAACGACTTCAGGACATCATGAGAAATGATGCCGGCATCAATGGTGACGCTCAAAGAATTGAGCAGATGGTATGGATTCTGTTTTTGAAAGTTTATGATGCCAAGGAACAAGTTTGGGAATTTTATGATGATAAATATGTATCTATCATTCCTGACGAGCTTCGTTGGAGTAATTGGGCGGTTGACAGAAAAGACGGAAAGGCATTAACAGGAGATGCACTTCTTGACTTTGTAAACAATAAGCTCTTTCCGACACTTAAAGGAATAGAGATCGATGAAAAAACCCCAATGAGTCAGATTATCGTCAAAACAGCATTTGAAGACAATAACAACTACATGAAAGATGGCGTGCTATTAAGGCAGGTAATCAATGTTATTGATGAGATTAAGTTTGAAGAATATGAAGACAGACATGCTTTTGGGGAAATATACGAGACGATTCTTAAAAGTTTACAGAGTGCCGGTAACGCTGGTGAATTCTATACCCCGCGAGCTGTAACAGACTTCATGGTCAAGATGATAGCACCGAAACTCGGAGAATCTATCGCTGATTTCGCGTGTGGTACTGGAGGCTTTCTTACCTCAGCACTCAATGCTCTTGATCAGCAGATTAAAACAGTAGATGATCGAACTGTATATAGCAATTCAGTATATGGTATTGAGAAGAAAGCACTGCCTTTCCTTCTCTGTGCCACTAATATGCTACTGCATGACATTGATAATCCACGTATTATCCACGGAAACTCATTAGAAAAGAAGGTAAAAGATTATAAGGAAGCTGACCGTTTTGACGTAATTATTATGAATCCCCCCTATGGTGGCAGTGAAAAGGATGTTGTAAAACAGAACTTTCCTCGTGATCTTCAAAGTAGCGAAACAGCAGATCTTTTTATGAATGTTATTATGTATCGCCTCAAGAAGAACGGTCGCTGCGCAATAATCCTTCCTGATGGATTCTTATTTGGAACAGATAATGCGAAGGTAGCCATCAAGAAAAAACTGCTTGAAGAATTTAATTTACATACTGTTATCAGAATGCCGCACAGCGTGTTCGCTCCTTACACATCAATTACAACCAATATTCTGTTCTTTGATAAGACAGGAGCTACAAAAGAAACTTGGTTTTACAGATTGGATATGCCTGAAGGATACAAGAATTTCTCCAAGACAAAGCCAATGAAATTGGAGCATTTTGAACCTGCTATTGAATGGTGGAACAATCGCAAAGAAATAACTGAGAACGATTTTGACAAGGCAAAAAAATACACAGTAGATGAGCTAGTTGCTCGTAATTACAATATCGATCTTTGTGGTTACCCTCATGAGGAGGAAGAAATACTACCGCCTAAAGAACTGATTCTTCAATATCAAGAAAAACGAGCAAGTCTGAATGCTAACATCGATAGAATACTTGACCAGATTACAGATATTCTTGGTATCGACTTAAAAGGAGATGCAGAATGAACGGACAGCAATTAAAAAACTCCATTCTGCAAATGGCTGTACAGGGTAAACTTGTACCGCAGGATCCCAATGACGAGCCAGCGAGTGTTTTAATTCAGCGTATCCGTGAAGAGAAGGAAAAGCTGATAAAAGAAAAGAAGATAAAGAAGGAAAAGACCCCTTCTTATATATTTCGTGGTTCCGATAATCTCCATTATGAGAAGGTCGGCGATAATGATCCGATGTGCATAGTTGATCAAGTTCCTTTTGAAATTCCTGATTCTTGGGAATGGGTTAGATTAGGAAGCGTATGTGAAATAGCCCGAGGGGGTTCACCAAGACCGATAAAGCAATATCTAACAGAATCACCTGATGGAATTAATTGGATAAAAATAGGTGATACCGACAAGGACAGTAAATACATAAACTCGACAAAAGAAAAGATTATAGTTGAAGGCGTAACAAAAAGTCGTTTAGTTCATAAAGGCGATTTTTTGCTTACAAATTCGATGAGTTTTGGTCGACCATATATTTTGAATATAGATGGATGTATCCATGACGGCTGGTTGATGTTAAGTAATTACCAAACAGTCTACGATAAAGATTTTCTTTATTATATGTTATCTTCAAGATTTGCTTATTATCAGTTCTGTGGTGTCGTGAGTGGCGCTGTAGTTAAGAATCTGAATACTGACAAAGTGGAAATTTCTCTTATGCCAGTTCCTCCTATTTCTGAGCAAAAAAGAATAGTTACAAAAATTGAGGAACTATTACCTCATATAAATGAGTATGAGAAATGTGAGGCTGCGATAATTGCATTAAACAAAATGTTTCCTGAACAACTTAAAAAATCCATTCTTCAGGAAGCCGTTCAAGGAAAGCTGGTTCCTCAAGATCCATCAGACGAGCCTGCATGTGCTCTGCTAGTACGTATCCGGGAAGAGAAGGTACGTATCCGGGAAGAGAAGGCTCGTTTGATAAAAGAAGGCAAGATCAAGAAAGACAAGAACAAATCTGTTATTTTCAGAAGGGATAATTCCTATTATGAGAAGTCAAATGGTGTTGAGCGTTGTATTGATGAGGAGATTCCATTTGAGATTCCAAATAATTGGATCTGGGCTAGAATTGGCAATTTGTTCTCGCTTCAGGCAGGTAAAAATATTACAGCTTCAGAAATTAAGAACAGTTTGTTTGACGGAGCTTTTCCTTGTTACGGTGGAAATGATCTTCGTGGATATGTTGATCGGTACAACAAAGAGGGCGATTTTCCTATAATTGGCAGACAAGGAGCTTTATGTGGCAACATTAAACGTGCCACAGGAAAATTTTATGCCACAGAACACGCCGTTTGTGTGAGTACATATATGGGGACGGATGTCGAATGGTCTTGTTTATTCTTAGAGGCTCTGAACTTAAATCAATACGCTACAGCTACAGCTCAACCAGGCTTGGCTGTTTCTAAAATAAACGAAGTCATGATTCCTGTCCCCCCTTTGAAAGAACAAAAACGTATTTGTCAAAAATACAGAATATGTTTAAAAACAATTAGAGAACTACTTTAAATCCACTAAAGACATTGATTACCAATCAATAATTTGATCCACGAGTTCACGCTGTTCAGTTGCCGTTTTTCGGAGATAGATCCGCGTGGTCTCTATGCTTTCGTGGCCCATGAGATCGGCTAGAAAAGCGATATCGCTACAATGCTCAAGAAAATTCTTTGCAAATCTATGCCGAAAAGAATGAGGATAAACGACAGTGGGATTTAGGCTGTATTTTTTAGCAAACTTTTTTAACTGTCCTGATATTCCGCGAGTCGTTATCAAATTACCATCCTTGTTTAAAAAGATAAAGCCACTGTCTTTAGAATTTTCTGTTAACCAAAGAATTGCCTCCTGTTTAAGTTTCTCCGGAATGTAAATACGGCGGAGTTTTCCGCCCTTGGCGTACAAGTCAAGGTATCCCAGCCTAACATGCTCGACTTTAATTTGGATAAGCTCGCTTACTCTTGCTCCAGTTGCAGCCATAAAACGAATAACAAAGTACCAAAATTTTTCACCATCATTGATGAGGCATTTCTTGAAATACTCGTAATCGGCTTGACTTATTACGTTCTCTAGAAATGATTTCTGCTGAACTTTAACAGATGGTAATTTCCAATCATTTTTATCAATGCTCTCAAGATAACAATTAATTGCTCTAATACGCAAATTGACAGTTTGCGGTTTATAATTTTCAATCAACCACACTTTGTATGCTTTTAATTTTTCATGAGTAACTTCTTCATATTGTTCGCTAAACTGCTGAATTGCAAACAGGTATGATGTTTTTGTATTCTCCGAATAATTTGTTGTTTTTAAGTAAATTTCAAATTTTTCTATCATGGTGTAAGACCTCCTACACCATGATAGAGATTACTGCCAACTATAAACTTTTTATCATAGCAAGAATTTGTTCTATTTTAGTGACAATACGTCGTTGTTCAGACAATGGAGGTATCGGACAGAGTAGTGCCACCATGGCTTCCGTTCCTACTCGAGGCATTTTTACCCCGTAGGTTATTTGGTTGATTAAATTATCTACATATGGAGAACGAAGGTACTGCACAATAAACTCATGGGAAATCCCCCCGAACATAGAAAAAGGAACAATTTCGGGTGAACAGTAGCCATCATCAACGGCAACAAGTATTTTCAACAAATAAGGACGGAGTTTACTGTATAAAATATCGCCCTTAGAGAAATGGGTTTTATCTCCTACTGCTTTTCGTTCACCAATCGTTCTCTTTTCTAAAAGACGACCTCCTTTTTCAATATCTTCTAGATCAAGCCCCCATGCATCTTTTGGAGCTTCAGTTGCATTGATTTTTGATTTTTTTTCTGCGTATGTTGATACATTACCAAGTCTAACCCATTCCCACGAATCAGGTATTTCAAAAGGTAATTCCTCATCGATGCATCGTTCAATACCATTAGACTTCTCATAATAGGAATTATCCCTTCTAAAAATAACGGATTCATTCTTATCTTTTTTAATCTTGCCTTCTTTAACAAGACGTGCCTTCTCTTCCTGGATACGTTCTAGCAGAGCACTTGCAGGCTCGTCTGATGGATCTTGAGGGACTAATTTTCCTTGAACAGCTTCCTGAAGAATGGATTTTTTAAGTTGTTCAGGAAATTTCTCTTTTAAATCTACAATCGCAGAATTGATGATTTCATATTCATTTATATATGGCAGTAGTTCTTCAATTTTATCGACAATACGTTTCATCTCCATCAATGGAGGCACAGGAATAGGCAGATTCAATAATTTTTCTCTAGAAAGATTATAGAAAGCTTGTCCTGACTTATGTGTAATGTTGCGACAGTTTTCTCTATGATGTTTAGCTGCGAAGGCATATAGGAAGTATTTTGAAATTACTTCATCATTAAAAAACGGTTGTAGCATCAAAACAAATCCACCAACAACTACGTTGGAGTAATCTTTATCAATAAGTGCAATTTTACCTATATGATCTATACTACTCACTGCAGGAGTTATCATATATCCCTTTTTTAAGAACAATTCTTTTTTGACAAACTCTGAGGATATAGTCACATCATCGGGTTTAAAATAGTATTTTTCGTCACCTATATTTCCGCCTCTGAGCACAGTAATCATAAGATCAGATTTTTTCTGTAAATCACCTTTTTTATAAGCTAATCCAGATACTGTTGTGTAAAAATCTCCAAGTCTACATAGCTCCCATGAATCGGGAATATCAAAAGGAAATTTATCGCTAATTAGAATAGGCTCATTATCACCGAACTTCTCATAATGGAGATTATCGGAACTCTTGCAAAGTTACAGAACACTATATATTGTGGTGTTTCGTAAGGTATCGTTACATATATTTAAACACCAAGCAAACACCAACCTTTTGCAGAAGTGCCGTAAATTCGCAGTTTACAGGGCCTTCTGCGGTATATAAGTTTTCCTTCTCGAAAAAAACATTTTTCTTTGTGACATGAAATAATAAATTGAAAATCCCCGATTATCAAACCCGTACAAACAATGATATTATTTCTGAAGGTTACGGATTTTCAGGATTATACGCATGAATGTCAAATTTGTCATAAATGAAATTTTTCGCCTGTTCGGAATAATTCTTTTCTGGGTCGGACTGTGTCTTTTCGCATACTATGATCCCATTGCAATATCAACTGTTATTGCCGCTCTGTTCATGATGCCGTCGGTGTTTTATCTTTTTTTCAAATCCACCAGACTTACTGAAACTTTCCGGGCCATAGCGATAGTGGTGTTTCTGTGTCTGCCTGGATACGGCTGGTTCATGAGCGCCATCGGACATCCGATTGAAGGAAAAAATGAAATAGCGGTTAAAAACCTGATTGCCGAGCAGCAGAGAATGGAGAATGAAAAAAACAAGGCGATAAAAAGATTTCAGGATAACCGTGAAACGATTATCAGGGGGATCAGACACTATTACGATCAGGGAAATTACCGTTTTGCCTTTGCCCATGCTGATGAGTTTGTTTTTACCAACGATCCGGAACTGATGGAACTTCATGAAAAATCAAAGCAGAAATTAATTGAAGCGGGCGAATACAAGGATCCTGACGAAAAATAAAATTTAAATTTCAGCACCTTTACTTTTCTTTTTTTTGCAGTACCTGTCTTGTTTTTCTGACTGAGCAGCAGTGGTATATGATTAATGAGGCGATCAGCAGAGCCGCGCAGGAAATGAAAATTATGTTTATTCCGGGAACATACTGCAGGATCTGATCTTTCTGAAAAGCAAAAAAATATCCCAGCAGAACCCAGATTGAAGTATAGACAACCGATACGGAGCCGTTAATCAGAACAAAAATCCAGAATTTAATTTTTCTTGTCATGCCGCAGAATACATACAGCGGCATTCTTATAACCGGAACGAACCTTGCTATCACAATAAACCAGATGCCGTAATGCTTGTAGTATTTTCTTAACTTGGCAAATCTTTTAGGAGTAATTATTCTGCTGAAGGGCCAGTAGCGCTGAATGCGGAAACCCAGAGTCCGGCCGAGGTAAAACATGATGCAGTCACCGAGAATAACACCTGTAATGCAGATGATGAGCATGACGGTTAAAGCATGGTGATTTTCGCGCTGAATAATTCCGGCGATGATCCCGGAGGCAATAAGAAACGCGTCTTTGGAAAGAGGCAGACCTGCGCCGCTTGCCAGTAAAATAATCAGGATTACACCATAGGTATAATCCTGATATGCAGTGATAAACTGAATAAAGGAATCAACAAGTTCAAGCATTACCTGTTTTCAGCCTGTGCCTTTGCTGCCTGTGCTTTTTCTTCCTTGAGAAGTTTTTCCTTCTTCATTTTTGTTCTGATATAAAGAACCAGTGCTGAAATGATCACAACGGTGAAAATCAGAATTGCCAGTTTGCTGTCATGGAGCCAGTTTGCCAACGCTTCACGGTTCTGCGCACCGTAGTGTCCGATCAGAACCCAAACCGGAACGGAAATCAGCGCCGCGAATCCGTCCATGCCCAGGAACTTGAAAAATCCCACGCGGCGGCTCATGCCGGCAACAAGGAATGTAGGAGAGCGCAGTACCGGAATAAAACGGGCAACGAACAGCACCCAGATGCCGTACTTGTTAAACAGTTTCTGAACCTGTGCAAAACGTTTAGGAGAGAGCAGTGCGCGCATCGGTTTGAATTTCTGGATACGGTAACCGAAAACGCGTCCAAGCAGATACATGGTACTGTCACCTAAAAGCACACCTGCGAATGATACGGCAAGCATGTAGCATAATTCGGTCAGGTGACTTGATTCGGCTCCCAGTCCTGAAAGGATACCGCCTGAAACCAGAACAACGTCTTCCGGGATCGGCAGACCGAAACCGCAGAGGATCAGAATTCCGAAAACCAGACCGTAACTGTAAGACTGATAGGGAAGTAAAAATTCAACTAAAGCTTCAATATGTTCCATTAATTAAATATCTCTTGTTTATTTCATTGTTACTGACAAATTACATGCATATTTTACTATATTTGAAAAAATTTGCTAATCATAAAAAACAATTATGACCTTTGAGGATAATTGAAATATCAACTGAAAGACTGATCCGGAAGGATCTTATGCGAAATGAAAATCTTGGTGGAGGTGGCGGGAATTGAACCCGCGTCCAAAGAGGATCAAACTTCGGTACTACATGTTTAGTCATACTGTTAGGTTTCGCATAAAAGCCATGAGTAGACGCACTACTGATATGCTAGCCTGATTATATTTAACTGTTCACCTCCAGGCAAAGGATCCGAGCGGTCTAGTGAAGGAAAACGTTTACAGCTCAAAGTCACTAGCAAGTTTGAGAGAAACGGCTACCTAACAGGTTATTAAGCTGCGATAGCGAAAGTTTCGTCGTTTGCGACTATTTTTTTTAGATAGTTTTACAAGTTGTCTAAGCTTGACATGCACCTAGGTCCTCACTCTCCCTGTCGAAGCCAAGTCACCCCCAGGATGTCCGGAATCAAGCGGTAACTTCCAACGTTTAATTCCTTCTGTTAAAATTTAATTTAGTATTTCATTATATAATCATGATAAATAAATGCAAGAAATTTTTTAACTTTTTTTTAATTTTTTTATCTGTCTTTTCATGGAACTCCTGTTTAACACACTGATGTCGATTTCCCGAATGAATTCAAAAAAAGCATTAAACAGTCGTAAAGGTCTGCCGGGCTACTGCGGCATCATGGATGAGCCGAAAACAACGCGGAATGATATACTGTCGGATCTGCCGTTTTCGTCCATCAGGCTGACATTGTAGATCCCCTCCTGTTCAGGTTCAAAATAATCCGTTTCGTACTGGCGCTCTCCTGCGGTGAGATAAATTTTTCCTTCTCCGCCGGTATATTTGATGAAAACCCTGCCGTTATAGTCAGGCATAACGGTATCGTTGTTTGATGGGAAGATAATTCTGAGGGCATGGCGATCTACGGTCTTTTCGTGAGCAACGGCCTCGGTCAGCGCCTCCGGGGATTTTACGGTAAACAGATCGCTTGCCAGCGGTTTCTTGCTGAATGGGGATGTTCTGATATTGGCAAGGATATTGAACAGGATCGGCGCCGCATCCTTGTAGCCGGCATAGCGGTATGCTCCGGGCTTGTTGTCAGGGAAACGGATAGCCACCGCCACGGTATTGTTCATATAGCTTCCCACCGAAAGCGCGTCGGTGAATTTGGAAGAGGTCCCGGTCTTGTAGGAAACCTCCCTGAAGCCGATTGCATTATACGGGCGGTGGGTCGTTTTAAGAATTTCATAGGTTATGCGGGCGCTGTCCTCCGACAGCATGGCAACCGGTTTTTCCCGTGGTTCGCCGCGGTAGAGCGCAAAGGAGTTCAGCACGCCGTCCTCGTTGAGCATGGTATAGAGGTTTGCCAGATCCATAAGAGTGATGGTAGGACTTCCGAGGATTACCGAATAATCAACCGCGTTGTCCTTTACAAAAATTCTTTTTCTGCCGCTGTTGAAGGTATTGATGAATTTCTGCGGACCCACCATGCCGATCACCTCAAGTGCCGGCAGATTGAGGGAACTGGTCAGTGCCTTCGCCGCCGTAACCTTTCCCGAAAAGGTTCCGGAATAGTTGGCCGGATTCCATACGTCGAACAGTTTGGAATTGTCGTGGAGCAGAGTGTTCGGATGAAGTTTTCGCTCCTGGAAGGCTAGAGCATAGGCAAAAGGCTTCAGGGTTGAACCAGGTGAACGCTGTGCGAAGGGCAGGCACATCTGGGTTGTTTTCAGATCCGATGAACCCAGAATTCCGGTAACCCTGTGGGTTGCCGAATCCAGAATCACGGCCGAGAGCACTGCGCCGTCATTATGATCTTCATGAAAGGTTGCGGCAATCTGCTGCAGAAGTTTCTGATTTTCTGAAGACAGATAGGTATAAATTTCACGATCTTTTATCCGCGGGAAAAGATAATTTCCCAGAGTAAGACTGTTCATCGGGATGACAAACTGTTTTGCCGGCAGATCGTCCTGAATTGATGCCTGCCATACGTCACGGCTGATTACTCCCTTTTCATAGGAAAGTCTCAGCACCTCGTTTTTATAGTAAAGTGTTGCCTTGTGATTGCGATCCGGACGGATATGTTCCGGAGCGCGGGGCAGTGCCGTCAGAAAAGCCGCTTCAGACGGAGTAAGTTTATCGGGCAGGTGACCGAACCATTTAAGAGACGCCGCCTTGACGCCCTCGATATTCGAGCCGAAAGGTGCAACGGTCATATACCATTCAAGGATCTGATCCCGTCCGTATTTCTGTGTAAGGTAAACCGCCTGGACAACCTCTTTGAGTTTATTCAGGTATGTTCTTTCATGTCCTGCGGTAATTTTGGCAACCTGCATGGCAATGGTGGATGCACCGGAGGTGATGCGGTTGCTGCTGATATTTTTAAAAAGCGCTCTGAGAAGAGCTGAAAAGTCGACGCCGATGTGATCGTAAAACCTGCGATCTTCATTGGCAATCAGCATTTCAATGTAAAGGGGACTGACGTCGCTGATCCTGGTGTAAAAGCGATAGGAATCAGTGTCATCAGACAGGGTATAGGCGATGACCTCGCCGTTGACATCATAGATAACGTGAGATCTGCGCTCGATTTTTGATAAATCGATTTCGCTTATGGCATTGTACGAAAATACAGCCACAGCGGCTGTCACCGCCATGGCTGTCAATGCAAACAATTTGCAGAATTTTAAAAGCATGCTGTTTATTTAACAGTCAGAGTCTTGTTAGGATTATAACTGCTGAACATGCTGGTATTGCCGTCTTTAATGAAACCGCTGCTCATCAGAGGTGCGGATGTTCCCTTGGTTACAGCTTTAAGAACATAGGCTGTTGAAACCTTTCTGGTCTTGTATCTGTACTCTCTGGTAATAAAGGCGGTGTCACCCCTTACAACGTCAGGATAGCCGAAATTGTCCGCGAAAGGAATCGACGGATATTTCTTCTTCAGCTGTTCCTTGGTGAGGGTGTTGACAAGAACCATGTTGGACGGAATCTTGTGTTCCAGAACAACATTTCCTGAATACGGATAGCTGTATTCAAATGTTGTTACCACCACGATCTCGCTGTTAACCTTCACAGACAGAGGATCTGTCAGCTTCTTGCCGTTCTGATCGTAGTATTCCTGTGTATATGCCAGACCCTTAGGTGAAGCACTCTTGGTTACATATCCGTGAGCGGTTACGGTTGCAACAGCGATATCCTTTGAATCGTTGGTTACGGTTACGCTGTTGTTCTTAACCTTGGCTGCTGAGCTCTTGCTAGGAGTGTTTCCGAACTCGCTTGACAGCGCAATCAGCAGATATGAGCTTGAATTGTCATAGTTGTACTGATCTTTTGAAAGATAACTGTACAGCTTTTCAAGTCCCTTGTCGCTCTTTGCCTTCATGGAGGCTCTGATCAGTGCAAGTGTATCGTGGGTTACACAGTTGGTTCTGTATGGGATGTATTTCAGAATCTTCTGGATGTGTTCCAGATATGCGTCAACAGTGTAGCCTGAAACATCAGTTGCCTTCATCTTGTTCAGTTCGTCCATCAGCTTGATGCCCTTGCTGATTGCAAGCTGCTGTCTGTTGGTATCGCCGTACAGACCGAAGGTGTTTGCATAATAGCTGAAGGCTTCAATCGGAAGATCGCTCTTGTTGTAGATGTGATCGAACTGGTAAACCAGATTGGTCTTAACGTTTTCGCCCATCAGGGTAAGAACGTACATTGACAGAGCAGAGGTGTTTTCATTGCCTTCGCTCTGGTAGCTGGTCAGAGATGTGCGGATAACTCTCAGTACGTTTCTGTTCACATTGAAACCTGCCTTGTCTGCCTGAACAAGGAACAGACCTGCATATGCGGTACCGTACTTGCTTTCGTCGTATTCAATGAAACCTTCATTGATTCCGCCGTAATTGCTGATCTTGGACTGAACAGCCTGCACCTGATCGTTTACAAACTTCTGCAGTTTCTTCTGTTCCTTTTCATCGATCTGTGCAGATTTTTCAACTCTGTTCAGAGCTTCAAGGGCTGCAAGACCTGCAGATGCCTGATCGAAGATGTTATAGTTGTTTGATTCCATTACCGCTGCAAGCAGTTTTGCTGTATTGGTCAGAGGAATCTTGCCTACATTGATGCTTACATCGGTACCTTCGGTGAACTTGTTGTTGAAGGTGATTTCCTTCTTGCTGTTAGGTTCAAGAACAATCACGCGGTTTTCCACAATGGATGAAAGCGGATTGATTACATGGAACTTCTTGCTGGTGTTGAACCTGTAGTCGTTTCCGTCAACTGCGATTTCAACAAATCCGTCGCCGTCGTTCTTTGCGCTTACCTCAAGAGGTACGCGGTCCAGACGGTTTGCGGCAACATTGATTGAACCTTCAGCCTTGCATGACAAAGCTCCGGAGCAGTTGATCTTGTAATTGTAAACCTGATTGCCGGCACCGAGATTGTTCAGGGACAGATTGGCTGACAGCCTGTCGCCCTTGTGCATATAGTAAGGGAGATTAAGTTTGGCCACGGTATTGTCCTTTACAGGAATGTCTGCAGAGAATGAACCGAGCTTGTCCTTTGACCATGCGCTTACCATAAAGGTTGCCGTGCTGCTGGTATCCTTCAGATCGTAATGTACGGTTGCATATCCGTTTTCAACCTTTACAGTTCTGGTGTAGAAGGAGAGCAGATCCTCGGTGATATTGTCAAGAGGTGTAACTCCGATCGGACTGTCGTCATCGTCTCCGCCGTAACCCTGATTCTTGCGGTCCACGCTCTTCATGATATGAGCATATACATCGCTGATTTCAGTGGTGAAGGATTCCTGACCGTAGATGAATTTGTCAGGTGACGGAGCCTTCTGGTGGTTGATGCTCAGAATGCCCTGGTCGATCAGTGCCGCGGTAATGTAGGTGTCATTGTCGGCACCGTCAACCTTTACCTTGATATCCACGCCGCCGTTAGGTTTCACTGCGGCAGGAATGTCTGCGCTCACATTCAGGATTCTGCTTGATGCATCCATGTCCAGATAGGTTAAACCTACGGCACGCTGAACTCCGAGGTATTTGTTTTCACCGTTGGAGTAGGTGGTCAGGATTGCATATGAACCCTTCTTGAAGCTGCCGTCGATATCAACCTTGATTCTGTTATGACCTTTCCTGATGCTGTAATGCTTGATCTTGTTATCCTTAACATTGTCAAGGAACAGATCTGCATATCCGTCGTAGGCGCTGTCGAATTCCAGCACCGCGGTATCGCCCGGCTTGTATTTCTTCTGATCTGCAAACAGTTCGATGCGGTCTGGGTACTTGGAATCAATGCTGGAGCGTGAACCTGCATAGAAACCTGCGGTTGTCTCCTCGTTGTTGTAATTCAGAGTAACCTCGTAGCTGCCGTTTTCAAACTGATAGTCGATAACGCTGTTTTCGTTTTCTGAAACATTCAGAACACCGGAAACAACCGGAGTGAAGTATTCGTTTCTCAGATATTCCCATCTTCCTTCGCGGAACACGTACTGATAGGAGATGTTTTTCTTTCGGATGGAGTAGTTTACATCACCCTTGTAAAGTTTTCCTGCCTGATCCGCAATGATAACCGGGAATTTTGAATGAGTCGCATCATCCCTGTCGAAATCAAATTTGATGCCTGGCATCGGGTTAGGATAGGAGATCTTGTAAACCTTGTCCATGCCGAGGATCTTGTTGCTTGGATCAACCACGTTGATTCTTACTTTCAGGAACTGAGGGAACGGTTGTTCCTCTACATTGAAATGTTCCTTTACATTGAACAGCAGGTTTCCTGATTTTCCGGTATACATGGTGGTGAGAGAGCCGTAATTCAGATATTCGTATCTGCGGTCTTCCGATATGCCGAAAAAGTATTTATCGTATTTTTCCACCGGATGGCTGTCGGGACTTACCTGGAAATTGCCGTCAACAGGAATGTCCGGAGCAGGAGCGTCGTAGGTGAATCTGGTGTTGACCTCGATGTCGTCGCTGAGCTTCAGAATCTTGGCATCGGTCTTAACGGTAGGAACAATGGTTGAAGGAATGAAATTATCCACGGTTACAGTGGTGTAGTTCAGTACCTTTGACTTGTCGAAACCGAGAGCGAAACGCCATGAACCGGTATCTGCCGATTTGTCGAATTCGAATTCGTAATCGAAGGCGCCTGCCTTAGGATTCTGCAGAGCAACCTCGCGGTGCAGCATTCCGTCAGGACGGTAGATCATAAGTTTCAGAGCTTTCAGATCTGTTGCAACAAAATCCTTGTTGCGCACGATGGCCTCATAGAAAACCTTTTCTCCCGGACGAACCAGAGTGCGGTTGGTGTAGGCGAAGATCTTGAAATCAGGATCCAGTTTAGGAGTTTCTGCGCCGTTGTTTTCAATGTACAGATGATCATATCTGATGTCCAGACTGAAGAGATCGCTGTCGGTTGAAACATTTACCAGTGCAGGAGTGATTGCCTTGGAGCCGTTTGCCAGCTGCTTAGGGAATGTGGCGTAACCGTCGGCATTGGTTTTTACTGTTCCCAGAACATCATTGGTTGAACTGATCAGCTTAACCAGCGCGTTTGCAACCGGTTTTGAATCGGTCAGAGATCTTACGGCAACGGTTATGCCGCTGTCGTCATGATAGGAGGTAACACCGAGATTTGAAATGATCAGTGATTTTTCCAGAACCATGTACTTGTCGTTGTTGTCCTCCATTTCACTCATGCATTCGGCGCTCTGATCGCATTCAGGAGCATCGATGTTGGTAAGAACAACCGCGTAGATGCCGGAGGTCAGATCCTTTGACAGTTCGTTCAGATCGATGGTGGTAATCTGTTTTTCGTTGGTTTTAACATCAACGGTATATTCCTTTGAACCCAGGAACACACCGTGATCCTTTATGTAGTCGGCTGCGCTCCATATTGAATGATCTGTCAGGCTCATATTGCTGTAGGTTGGCAGATCGCCGTTGGAAATCTTGAACAGGTTGATTCTGAATTTATCGAAGTTGATGCTTTCAACACCGATTTTCTTTTCCTTGCTGCTGGTTGCCAGAACGTGACCGCCGATGAATGATACGGTCTGACCGCGGTCGATGGTGGTGAATTCCACATCCTTGTTGGCATTCAGAACGCCGCCCTCTGCTGATCTCAAACCTTTCTTGAGCGTCGCAACATATTTTGTTCCGAATTCCAGACCTGTAAGACATACAGAGCGGTCGTTAAGCATTACGTTAACCGCTGCCGCCTTGCCGGTATTTCTGTTTTCAATATTTACAAAAGAATTAATGTCCTTCTGATCCGGAGATGATGCCATGGCCTGATTCATAATCAGACAGGTTGTAGCCTGACCGACCTGATTCTCGTCTATAACTCTTACAACATCCAGATTGGCCGCATACAGCTGAGATGCCGCCGCCAATACTGATAAGGAAAGCATAGTTCTTTTCAATTTCATTATATAAATCCTTAGTGGAAACTTAAATCATATGAGCTTAATCAAACTGCTGCCGGAACAAATATCTGACACCAGTAATTGTTTAACTGCATCCGATCACCCCGCTTTCCGAATAAAACCGTCAGTCCCGGGAAATACAGCACTCCGGCTGTCCGTTTTCTGAACAGGGTTCTGAAGGACACAGCTCTTATCATGAATTATAATAATCTATGCACTTTTTGTCTAAAGTATCGGTTCTATTTTTAGGAATATAGGCTTTTTTTGTGATCTGAACTGCTTTTTTTGCATGACATTCAAATAATCCGAAACGGGGCTTCAGCTGCGGAAATTTTAAAAAATGCACGTGCAAACAAACATTTGCAGATGTTTGGACTGATTTGAGCGGGGGGGATTCCATTTGATTTGTTTCCGCAGGAACGCTTTTTTCCCTCGGGCATGCCGAAAAAGCAAATACTGCCTGAAAATCAATAAAACAGCGGCAGGCAATGCATCGGTGCGTCTGAATGCTCTGCTTTTCACTCCGCCGGTAAGGCTCTCGCAATCACTTTATCCCTATAGATGTACGGAATATGTCCCCGCAGTCATGATTCCGGAATACCGGCAACCGGACCTGTAAAAACAGCCGTCGCCGCTCCTGCATTGAGGTTCTGCGTTATCACTCCCTGTTTCCGCGGATAACACCGGATGATCCGCAGGGTATGGCAAAAGTTCGGAATGAAGGAGAAGGCAAAATTTAAAATTACGTAATTTTGCCGATATCCGATTTTTTTAATGGTGATATAATCCTTTTTAAATGGTGATATAATCCGTGAAAAAAGGTGGTATGTGTTTATGAGATTATTACATTTTATTGCTGCATTGTTATCCCGTTACGCAGTATTTTTTGTTACCGGACTGGGTATTCTTGCTTATTTCTATCCTCCGGTGTGCGACTGGGTAAAAGGTTCGGCGGCAACATGGGTTTTGTCGGTAATCATGCTCTCCATGGGCATGACTCTTTCGGCTAATGATTTCAAGGTTCTGGCTCAGCGTCCGTGGCAGATTGCACTTGGAACCTTGGCTCAGTTTTCAATTATGCCGATTGTGGCATGGGGAATCATCAGAATATTCTCTCTGGATCCTGCGTTGGCAACCGGTCTTCTGATTGTCGGCTGCTGTCCGGGCGGTGTATCAAGCAATGTAATGAGCTATCTTGCCAAAGGCGATGTTGCCTTCAGTGTCGGCATGACAACAGTAAACACTCTTCTTTCACCTGTTTTTACTCCGCTCCTGCTGTTATGGTTTTCCGGCAAGGATATCGATGTTGATGCCTGGGGAATTTTCTATTCGATTGTTCAGATCGTTCTTGTACCGGTAATCATTGGTGTTGTACTGAATATTCTATTCGGCAGAACGAAAGCATACATTGAAACAGTGAAATGCATGCCTGCAGTCAGTGTTGTCGGTCTTGCCCTGATTGTAGGCGGAATCATGTGCCATCAGGGTGTCATGTTTATGAACAGCGATAAGCCCGGTTCCGTTATTCTGCTGATGTGCGGAGCGGTAATGCTTCATAACGCGCTCGGTTATCTGTTCGGTTATCTCCTGGCAAAATTCACCCGCATGGATACCGCCAAGTGCCGTACACTTTCCATAGAGGTGGGATGTCAGAATGCCGGCATGGGAACACAGCTGGCGATCAAGCATTTTGCCACCATGCCGGAGGCTGCAATCGCCTCGGCATTCGCCTGTGTATACCACAGTATCGGCGGAACACTGCTGGCCAATATATTCTCCATGTATGACGTGTACAAAAAGCGCAGGAAGTCAAAACAGAGCTGAGCATAAAATTGAACTGTCAGGTTAAGGTCGGAGCTGAATCTCCGTCCTTTTCTTTTTGTGCTTCGGATTTCGGGGATTTTTCTGCCTGGAATGACTTTCTGCCAGCCTTCCTCAATATCATAAAAATATTATCAAAATTCATACTGGCAGTATGACGGTTTCTGTATATAATGAAGCTTGATATAATGAAGCTTGGAATAACATTGCTGATAAGGAAAAAAACAGGCATATGCAGGATAAAATTTACAGTTTTTTGAAAACATTCAACGGAAAATATTCATTTCTTAAAGTGACTGCCGGACTGTCTTTTCTTCTGTTTTCGGTTACCTTGCTTGCAGTTATAATTTTCAATATCGGAAGGTATGTCCTTGTTGCTTCCTTTGCCGATTCTGTCGACAATGTAAAAAACTCTGAACTGATCAGCATGTTTGGTGTAGGTATAAGACTTGATCTTCATCTTATAATACAGCTTAATGCAGGTGCCGCTGTTATTGCGTATCTTATCACTGCAGGATGCGGCAGATGGTTCGGCAGGAAAAGAAATTTCTGGTCTGTCATCTCCGTCTTCTATGCGTTTATACTTTTTCTCTGTCTGTTTTCTGTAATCCTCAATTATTATTACTATCGCACCTACGGAAACTGCATAGATGTGTTCTTTTTCAACTTTTTCAATGAGGATTTAACTGCGCTGGCCGCCACCATCTATAATGGTTATCCTGTATTTCAAATACTTCTGTTTTCTCTGTCTGCATTCGCTGTTTTTTTATTTACTGTCAGACTGCTGGCCAGAATTGCAGAAAATCTGGGAGAAAGATTTTCCGACAAGACCAATCTTATGATTGCGCTGGTGTCGGTTATGCTGATCATCATTTCATACCGCGGAGGTTTCGGCGAAATGATCAGAGCAAAATCGGTCATGTTTTCATCCATATCCGGAGTTAAGGCGGTAAACGAAGCCAGATCCAATCCCATATCGCTGATCCAGCGTAACTTTAAGGACTACAGGGAATCAACAAAAGCGATAAATCTGTCAAAACTGAATAAGCATCTCCGTGAATATGAAAGACTTAGCAGAAAATACAATCTCCCGGTTAACAAAAACAATCCGTTAGATTCTTTTTACAAAACCACCAGAAAAAATCCTTATCTTGAAAAGCATAAGCCGAATGTTGTGTTTGTTCTGGCTGAAAGCCTTTCTTCACATATGAGCCGGTTTAATTCCGAAGAATTCAATGTGCTTTCTTCTCTTAAACAGCATCTGGATTCAGATTTTTATTTCAGAAATTTTATTTCGGAAACCGTGGCCACCCAGAAGGCTCTGGTCAGACTTTTGTTCAGAGCTCCTTATTACATGTTGCCCTACAATTCGATGTATGCGAAATACAGGTATGAAACCTTTCCGTTTAATGCGTATATGGAGCAGGGGTATGATGTTTATTTTGTAACGGGAACCGGCTGTGCATGGGCCAATATGAATTTCATTCTGAAGAACAATGGAGTTGATAATATCAGATGTTCC
>Ga0310695_10005279_pt1 | contig 22697 bp, 18 predicted proteins | sample RumenRJG_04DNA_FD_203882 | JGI IMG/M metagenome (GOLD analysis project Ga0310695, IMG submission 203882) | Bovine rumen microbial communities from Lethbridge, Alberta, Canada - RJG_04 (v2) (version 2) | ecosystem: Host-associated > Mammals > Digestive system > Stomach > Rumen | place: Canada...
CTGTGCCCGCTGCCGACGGAATAGGCGTCCCAGTCCCTGGCGTGACGCACGCGGTGGTCGATCTTGTAGAGGTAGTTGAGATGCGCGCCGAGCGAAATGTTGTCGGTAAGCGCGTAGTTCAGCGCGAGGCCGTTGTCCCAGCCGCCGAAGACGGTGTCGGTCAGCTCGCCGCCGGAGATGTACTTCGCGTACTGCGAGGTGTAGAGCGTCGTCTTGGACGTGAACGTGAGCGAGAGCTTCTCGGTGAGCTCGAATCCGCGCGAGAGCGCGAAATCGAACATGAACGCCTCGTCCGGCTTGTTGTCATGGCCGTACTCCCAGAAGAACTTGACGCTCGGAACGAGGAACTCGTTGTCATACTCGGCGCCGACCGTCCAGAATTTCTGGGAATGCCAGCCGCAGCGCGGGTACGTGTACCAGAGATGGGAGGCGGTGAAGTTCACCGGTCCGAGGGAGTTGCCGTAGACGATTTCGTAGTCGAACTCGCCGAATCCGCCGAACTGACGGCCGCCGTTGCCGTGCACGCGCGAGCTGTGCCGCTTGTTGAGCTCCTGGTTGGCCCAGACGTCGAACGCCAGCCAGCCGAAGTCCTCCGGCAGGTTCATCTGCATCCAGAGGTCGTACTGCGCGACCGGCGTGTCTGAGAAGATGCGGTTGTGGGAGACGTAGGCGGAATTCACGTCGAGCGTGAGCGAGACTTCAACGAGCGATGTCTCGTCCTCTTCCGTCTCCATCTGCTCCGCCGCCGGCTGCGTCGGTGCGCCGGAAACGGGCTGTTCGTCGGCCTGCGCCGCGAATGCGGTTGCTGCGGCGAGTGCGCCCAGCAGGATCATCGGTTTTTTCATGTGTTTTTCTCCTTCTTCGTTGGTTGGTGTCGGGGAAAATCGGTTCACTTCGCCGGCGCGCCGCCGGCGAGCAGATCCTTGAGCCGCGCGAGCTCCTCCTCGGAAACCTCGCGGTCCTTCAGGATGTCGAAGAGCTCGGACTTGACCTTGTCGCGGAATTCGGTGCCGACGCGCACCTTGCCCAGGAACTCGCCGAGGCGGCCGTCGTGCCGTCCGTCGAAAATCGCCGCCGGCGTCCCTTCCGCGGCGATCCGGCCGCCCTCGAGGAACAGGACGCGCGTGGCGACGTCGCGCGCGAAGCGCATCTCGTGCGTGACGACGACCATCGTCATGCCGTCCTTCGCGAGATCCTTCATGACGTCGAGCACCTCGCCGACCATCTCGGGATCGAGCGCGGACGTCGGCTCGTCGAACAGCATCACCTTCGGCTCCATCGCGAGCGAGCGCACGATCGCGACGCGCTGCTTCTGCCCGCCGGAGAGCTGCTGCGGATAGGCCTTCGCCTTGTCGGCGAGGCCGACCAGCTTCAAGAGCTCCCTCGCCTTCTTCTCGGCGTCCGCGGCGGACACGCCGCGCACGAGCTTCGGCGCGAGCGTGATGTTGTCGAGGATCGTCAGGTGCGGGAACAGGTTGAAGTGCTGGAACACCATGCCCATCTCGCTGCGGACGCGGTTTTTCGTCTTCTCGTCCGCCTGGACGATGTCGATCCCGTCGAAGATGATCGATCCTCCCGTCGGCCGCTCCAGCAGGTTCATGCAGCGGAGGAAGGTCGACTTGCCGCCGCCGGACGGACCGATCATCACCACGACCTCGCCCTTGCGGATCTCGGTCGAGAGTCCCTTCAGCACCTCGAGCTCGCCGAAGCTCTTCGTGAGGTTTTCGATCTTGAGCAGTGTTTCAGACATGGCAGTTCGCGTTTCGTGATTCGTGGTTCGGGACCGGCGGCGGCCGTCAGCTGTCGTTGTGGACCGGGTCCGCGCCGGTGTTCCGGAGATAGCGCTCGAGCCGGCCGAGGAGTCCGGTGAACGTCATGACGAGAATGAGGTAGACGGCCGCGACCGTGAGGTACGGGAGATAGACGGAGTACGTCTGCGAGCGGATGATGTCGCCGCCCTTCGCGAGGTCGATGAGCGCGATGTAGCCGACGATGGACGTATCCTTCATGAGGACGATGAACTCGTTGCCGAGCGCCGGCAGGACGTTGCGCACCGCCTGCGGCAGGACGATCCGCACCATGCTCCTCCAGTACGACAGCCCCAGCGCGCGCGCCGCCTCCATCTGGCCGGGGTCGATCGACACGATGCCCGCGCGGATGATCTCCGCCTGGTACGCGCCGGAATTGAGGCCGAACGCGATGATGGCGATCAGCACCTTCGAGTCGACCGACCGCAGGATGATGTAGTAGGTGATGAGCAGCTGCACCACCATCGGCGTGCCGCGGATCACCGTCAGATAGACCTTCGCGACCAGGTCGAGCAGGCGGAAGCGCCCGTACCTGTCGTGCGTCGCGCGCACGACGGCGACGAGGAAGCCGAGCGCGAGCCCGAGAAAGATCGCGGCGAGCGCCACCTCCAGCGTGACGCCCAGCCCGTTCCAGAGGTATTCCCAGCGCCCGTTCTTGACGAAGCACTGGGTGAAGTCGCTGATCAAACCGTCCAACACGATCCAAACCCCTTGACGGCGCGATCAGTCCTTGAGCCGGTCGGCCTCGGCGGTGTACTGCTCCACCCACGCCGCGAGGCGGCCGTCGGCCTTGATCTCGGCGATCGTCTCGTTGATGACCTGGAGGAGCTCGGGCCGTCCCTTGCGGATCGCGATGGCGTAGGATTCGCTCGAGACGAAATCGGAGAGCGCCAGGCCCGGCTCGTTCTTCACGCAGTTCTTCGCGGGGTCGATGTCGGCGATCACGAAGTCGACGCGGCCGGCCTTGAGGGCGGCGACGGACTCCGCGGGCGAGCGCGAGCGCTCCGGCTCCTGGCCGACCTGCTCGAGGACGAACGTCTCGCTCGTGGTGCCGGCCTGGACGCCGATCCGGCGGCCCTTGAGCGAGTCGACGCCGGTGTAGGGCTCGGCGACCTTGTAGATGACGACGATGCCCGTCGTCACGTAGGGGATGGAGAAGTCGACGTTCTTCTTGCGGTCCTCCGTCACCGTGATGCCGGCGGCGGCGACGTCCGCCTTGCCCGAGACGACGGCGGGAATGACGGAATCGAAATCGACCGTCTCGCACTTGAAGCCCTGGCCGAGCTTCTGGGCGACGGCGCGGCAGATCTCCACGTCGATGCCGACGATCTCCTGCCCGCGCAGGAACTCGTACGGCGGGAACGTCGCCTCCGTGATCATCCTCAGCGTGTTGTCATCCTTCTGCGCGCACCCGCAGAGCACCAGCGCCGCCGCGGCGGCCATCATCAGTTTTTTCATGTTTACCTTCCCTGGCGCCCGGCGCCATGTTTTTCCTTTAAAAATCGTCAGCAGGTTCGTCATCGTCTTTCTCCGGTCCGGCACGGCCGCGCGCGGCCTAGATGCTCCAGCCCTTGATGCCCAGCGCGCGGCAGACCTCGGAGACGAGCAGCGCGGTCAGCAGGAGCGGCGCCAGATACTTGACCATGAAGGAGTAGAATCGCTTGACGCGGAACTTCGCGCCCTCCGCCTCGCATTCCTCGATCACGAGCCGCGGGCCGGTGAACCAGCCGATGAACACGCACGTCGCGATCGCCACGATCGGCATCATCACGGAGTTCGTGAAGAAGTCGAAGAAGTCGAGGAACTGCATGCCGAAGAGCCGGATGTGCCCCCACGCGCCGTAGCCGAGCGCCGAGAAGGACGACAGGAACATGATCAGCGTCGCCATGAACGTCGTGGCCGTCTTGCGCTCGAGCTTCAGGAAGTCGCAGAGCGACGAGACGCACGCCTCGTAGAGCGAGATGGCCGACGTGGCCGCCGCGAAGAGGACGAGGAGGAAGAACGCGAGGCCGATCCACGCGCCCGCCGCGCCGAACATCGCGAACACCTTGGGCAGCGTCACGAACATGAGCCCCGGGCCCGCGTTCATCGCCTCCTTGACCGGCGTGCCGGTCTTGACGGCGAAGAGGTAGACGACGGGGATGATCATGAGGCCGGCGATGAACGCGATGAGCGTGTCGAAGACCTCGATGCGCCGCACGCACCGCTCGATCGAATCGGTCTTCTTCATGTACGAGCCGTACGTGATCATGATGCCCATCGCGAGCGAGAGCGAATAGAACATCTGGCCGGTCGCGCCGAGGATCGTCTTGGCGAGGAGCGCCAGAGAGAACCGGCCGTCCGGCGTGGAGACGCAGTCGAGGTTCGGGATGAGGTAGTACTTGATGCCGTCGAACGTGCCGGGAATCGTGACGACGTAGACGGCGAGCCCCAGCGCCATGAGGAAGAGGATCGGCATCATGACGAGGTTGGACTTCTCGATGCCGTTCTTGACGCCGAGGACGATGACCGCCGCGCACGCGAGGATGAAGAGCATCCCGTAGCCGAACGGGGCGAACGGGGCGGAGATCAGCGCGCCGAACACCTCGCCGGAGTTCGCCGCCGCCTCGCCCATGATGTTCACGCCCGTGAACGCCATGCACGCGTACGCCTTGAGGTAGTAGAGCACCCAGCCGCCGATCACGCAGTAGTACGGCGTGATGAAGAGCGGGATGAGCGTCCCGAGGAGCCCCACGAAGCCCCACCGGCGCTGGATGAGCGCGTAGGCCGTCAGCGGCGACTGCTGCGTCTTCCGGCCCACCGCGATCTCGGTCACCATCAGCGTGAAGCCGAGCGTGACCACGAGAGCGAGGTAGATCGCGATGAACATGCCGCCGCCGTACTGCGCGGCGAGATACGGGAACCGCCAGAGGTTCCCCAGACCGATCGCGGACGCCGCCGCCGCCAAGACGAACGCCAGAGATCCCGACCAACTTGCACGCTTGCCGCTCATGTCAAATCCTTATCAGAAATCGTAGTAGGCCGTGAACTGGAAGCGGTCGTCGTCCGCGTCGTCGTCGCGGTAGTATTTCGTGCGCAGACGGGCGTATTCGAGACCGAAGTGCAGGTTCGCGTTGAACCGGTAGAAGGCGTCGATGTACGCGCGCTCGTTGTACGTGCGGTCCTCGGCGTCGCGGGCCTGCGAATCCGTCGGGTCGTCGAAGCCGTAGCCGACGGCGAACGCCCAGCGGTCGTCCAGATCGTAGCGCAGGTCGGCGAAGCCGCCGATCGTGGAGACCTCGCGGCCCTTGTGCGTGGAGTCGCGCATGGCGACGCCCTGGCCGATGCCCGCCTGGACGCCCGCGAGGTTCTCGCCGGCGAAGAGCTGGCCGGTGAGCGTGAACTTCTCGAGGAACGGCAGCTGGAGCGCGGCCATGACCATGTCCGTGTCGTATTCGTCGCTCGCGTCGAGGCGCACGATCTTGTCGTTCGCGTCGCGCTCGAAGCGGTGCGACTTGTCGCGCCCGTACATGCCGGCGAGGCCGACGAGCCAGCGGCGGCCGGCGTCCTCCCAGCCCGCCTTGCGCGCGTAGACCACCGCGCCCTCGAAGAGCGGCCAGGCCGACGCGGCGTTGTCCTGGTTCTCGTCCTCGTCGCGGTCGCCGCCCATGCCGTTGCCGTTCTTCACGATGCCGAGGCGGACGTCGAGCTGGCTCTCGTCGTCGAACGTGAAGGTCTTCGTGACGCGCAGCTGCGGGCTGCGGCGGTACGGATGGCCCGTCTGCTCCAGCCACGCGCCGTCGATCTCGTTGGGCGTGACCATCTTCCAGAGGTGCCACGTCTGGCCGAAGAGGATGTCCCAGCCCGATTCCTCGTTGTTCATCGCGAAATAGAGGTGGCGGAAGTGGAAGTCGGGATGGTTGGCGTCGTCGCCGGCGAGGTCGAACTCGAACTTGCCGCGGAACTTCCAGCCGTTCTGCGCCTCGGGAGCGTCGAAGTTGAAGCCGAGGATCGAGTCGTTCATGCTGAACACCGTCTGGTGGTCGCCGTTCTTGCGGCCGTTGCGGCGCGGCAGGACCCAGTCGGTGTAGATGTCGGCCATCGTCTTGTGCGTGTTGTGGACGGCCTCGAACGTCAGGTAGCCGTAGGGCGTGATCTGGAGCCCGGATTCGGTGAGCGGCTGGAAGATGCCGGCCGCGACGTCGGCGAGGTAGTACTTCCGGCCCATGTCCGTGGTGAAGATGCGGCCGGATTCGCTGCGCTCCGTCGTCGGATCCCACTTCAGGGCCGTCGCCTCGGCGATCTCCTTCTTCGTCGCTTCCGCGACTTCAGCCTTGGCCTGCGCGATGTCGTTCTTCGTCTCCTCGCGGACGTCGGCCTGGACCTGCGCGAGGTCGCGGTGATAGAGGGCCTGAATCTCCTGCACCTCCTTGCGATACTGCTCCTGCGCCGCGGCCGCCGCCCTGTTCTGCGCCTCCAGCTCGGCGATCCGCGCGGCCTGCGCCCGGTTCGTCGCCTCCAGCTCGGCCAGGCGCTCGGTCAGGGCCGTCACCTCGGCGGACGGCGACTGCAGCGCCGCCTCCAGCCGGGCCATGCGCTCGACGAGCGCCGCGACGTCCGACGGACTGACCGCATCCACCGTTGCAGGGGCGGCCACCTCCTGCCCGAAGCCCGTTGCGAGAACTCCGGCACACATCACCGACAGGAACTTGCTGTTCATTTAATCCTTTTAATCCTTATTCTCCGTTTTCCGAAACACGCCCGGCGGGAAAGGCTTGCGCCCTTTCCCTTTCAGGCATATTACTTATTTTACACCAAAGCCGTTGCACCTGTCAATCCCCCGACGGCCGGAAAAAACGGAGCGGCCGCCGCCTACGGCAGAACGGGACCGTCGAGGCGGCCGGTTTCGCCGAGGCGTTTGACGAGCGCGGAACCGACGACGAAGCCGTCCGCGTGGCGGCTGACGACGTCCGCCTGCGCGCGCGTCGAGATGCCGAAGCCGGCCGCGATGGGCAGCTTCACCGCCGCGCGGATCCGGTCGAGGCGCGCCGTCAGGTCGGCGGGCAGCTCCGCGCGCGCCCCCGTGATGCCCTTGACGGTGATGACGTAGAGGAAGCTGTCCTTCAGCCCGTCCGCGCTCGCGACGACGCGCTCGATCGGCGTGTTCGGCGCGATGAGCGGCACGTAGGCGAGGCCGTGGGGCGCGAGCGCCGACAGGAGCTCGTCGCGCTCTTCGAGCGGCAGATCGACCGACAGCACGGCGTCGATCCCCGCGTCCGCCGCCGCCGCGGCAAAGGTCTCCAGCCCCTTCGAGAAGATAAGGTTGTAGTAGGTGAAGAGGACGAGCGCGAGATCGGGATGCTTCGCGCGGATGCGCTTCGCCGCCGCAAGGACGTCGTCGAGCGTGACGCCGTTCGCGAGCGCCCGGTACGCCGCCGCGCGGATCACCGCGCCGTCCGCGAACGGATCGGAGAACGGCACGCCGAGCTCGATCACGTCCGCGCCGCCCGCCACGAGCGCGTCGACCGCCGCTTCGCTCGCGTCGAGCGTCGGACAGCCCATCGTCAGATAGGCGACGAACGCGCCGCGCCCCTCCGCCTTCGCCCGTGCAAAAGATTCTGTAATTCGCTGCTTCATCGTCATCTTCCCTTTCGTGATTTTTAACGCAGAGACGCCGAGTCGCCGAGTGACTTCTTGTAGTTGAGAATGTTGTCCATGTCCTTGTCGCCGCGCCCCGACAGGTTGACGAGGAGAATCTTGTCGCGGCCCATCTGCGGCGCGCGCTTGATCGCCTCCGCGAGCGCGTGGCTCGATTCGAGCGCGGGGATGATCCCCTCGTAGCGGCAGAGGTCGTCGAACGCGGCGATCGCCTCGTCGTCGCAGATGACCGAATACTCCGCGCGCCCGATGTCGTGCAGGTAGCAGTGCTCCGGCCCGACACCGGGATAGTCGAGCCCGGCCGAGACGGAATAGGTGTCGATGATGTTGCCCGCGTCCGTCTGCAGGAGCATCGTCTTCGCGCCGTGCAGCACGCCGAGCCGCCCGCCGTTGATCGACGCGGCGTGCTCGCCCGTCGCGAGCCCCCTGCCGCCCGCCTCCACGCCGACGAGCTTCACCTCCCTGTCGTCGAGAAAGCCCGCGAAGAGCCCCATCGCGTTCGAGCCGCCGCCGACGCACGCGATCGCCTCGTCGGGGAGCCGCCCGAACTTGGCGAGGCACTGCCGCCGCGCCTCGCGGCCGATGACGCTCTGGAAGTCGCGCACCATCTCCGGGTACGGATAGGGCCCGGCCACCGTGCCGATCACGTAGAACGTGTCGTCGCAGTTCGTCACCCAGTCGCGCAGCGCCTCGTTCATCGCGTCCTTCAGCGTGGCGCTGCCCTCCTCGACCGCCACCACCTTCGCGCCAAGCATCCGCATGCGCGCGACGTTCGGGGCCTGGCGCTTGACGTCGATCGCGCCCATGTAGACGTCGCACGGCAGGCCCAGCAGCGCCGCGACCGTCGCCGTCGCCACGCCGTGCATGCCCGCGCCCGTCTCGGCGATGAGCCGCTTCTTGCCCATGCGCCGGGCGAGGAGCGCCTGGCCGACGGTGTTGTTCACCTTGTGCGCGCCGGTGTGGTTGAGGTCCTCGCGCTTGAGGACGATCGTCGCGCCGCCGAGCTTCGCGCTCAGCCGCCGGCAGACGGTGAGGGGCGACTCGCGCCCGACGTAGTCGTGCAGGATCTCGTCGAATTCGCGCTGGAACGCGGGGTCGCGCTTCGCGTCCGCGTAGGCCGCCGCGAGTTCGTTCAGCGGTCCCATCAGCGTCTCGGCGACATACTGGCCGCCGTACACGCCATAGTGTCCTTTCGGTGTCATTGCATCATCTCCTTGAGTTGAAGTCCCGGGCGTTCCGCGCGCATGAGCGCGGTGCCCACCAGAAATCCGTCCGCGCCCGCCGCCTGCGCCGCGCGGATCGCCGCGGCCGTGTGCATCCCCGATTCGGCGATGCGCACGCAGCCGGACGGGATCCGCCCGATCAGCTCGCCGATGAGCGACGTGTCGGTCGTGAAGTTGCGCAGATTGCGGCAGTTGACGCCGATCACCTCGCAGCCGAGGTCGACCGCGCGCCGGATCTCCCGCGCGTCGTGCGTCTCGACGAGCGCCTTCAGGCCGAGCTGGTGCGCGTGGGCCTTGAGCGCGAGGAGGTCGGCGTCGTTCAGCACCGCCGCGATGAGCAGCACCGCGTCCGCGCCGGCGAGCCGCGCCTCCGCCACCTGATAGCGCGTCGTGATGAAGTCCTTGTAGAGGATCGGCAGCTTCACCTGCGCACGCGCCGCGCGCAGGTACGCTTCGTCGCCGAGGAAACGGTGCGGCTCGCAGAGGACGGAGAGCGCCGCCGCGCCCGCCTGCGCCAGTTCGGCGGCGAGTGCCGCCGGGCGGAAGTCCGCGCGGATGAGCCCTTCGCTCGGGCTCGCCTTCTTCAGTTCCGCGATGATGCGCGGCGCGCCCTTCGTCCGGCGGAACGCCGCGGCGAAGTCGCGCGGCTCGGGCGTCTGCGCGATGTCGCGCAGGAGCTGGCGGTAGGGGCGCGCGGCCTCGCGCGCCGCCGCGTCCGCGCGCCGCGCGTCGCTCAGCTCGACGAGGATGTCGCGCGTGTTGTCGTGTTTGCTGGTTGTCGGATCGGTCATTGTTGTGCTGGGGGTTCTGAAATTGAAAAACGGCCTCGCTCGTTGAAGCGGGGCCGTCCTCCTCTGGTTACATGAGACAAAGACGCATCGTCACCTCGCTTCGTCAGTAAGGCGCCACCACCAAAAGTAGCCGTTAAACGTCCGGTTCATCGTTGCCGTCTTTCTCAGTTGCCGCACATTGTATCACATTCCCCCGCCGCCGCGCAAGGTGGGATTTTGCGCAAAGCCTCAACGCGCGGCGGAGAGGAGCGCGTCCAGCTTCTGGAGCGCGCGGCCCGAATCGACCGACTCCGCCGCCTGCGCCAGCGCCTCGGCGTACGTCGCCGCGCGCTCGCCGACGAGAATCGCCGCCGCCGCGTTCTCGAGCGCCGCCGCCCGGTACGCGCCGCGCTCCTCGCCGCGCAGGACCGACAGGAGCAGCTTCGCGTTCGTCTCCGCGTCGCCGCCCGCGATGGCCGTGAGCGGATGGTGCGCGCCCAGCTCGCGTCCCGCGTCCAGGAGCGAACTCTTGAGCGCGCCGCCCTCCAGCGACGAGACGAACGTGAAGCTCGCGGGGCTCACCTCGTCGACGCCGCCGGATCCCGCGACGACCCACGCGCGCACCGCGCCGAGCCGCCGCAGCGTTTCGGCGAAGATCATCGTCAGCTTCTCCTGCGGCACGCCGATGACGTGGCGCTTCGCGCCCGCCGGATTCGTCAGCGGCCCGAGCAGATTGAAGACCGTCCGGAAGCCGAGCAGCCGGCGGACCGACGCGGCGAAGCGCATCGCGGGATGGAGCTCCTTCGCGTAGAGAAAGCCGATGCCGATCTCGGCGAGACACCGCTCGACCGTCCGCACGTCCGCCGACAGGTTGTAGCCGAGCGCGCGCAGGACGTCCGCCGAGCCGCACGCCGACGTCGACGCCACGTTGCCGTGCTTGGCGATCGTCACGCCCGCGCCCGCCGCGACGAACGCCGCCGTCGTCGAGACGTTGAACGTGCCCGCGCCGTCGCCGCCCGTGCCGACGATGTCGACCGCGCCGTCGGGCGCGTGGAGCTTCACGCCCGCGCCCGCCATCGCCCGCGCCGCGCCCGTCAGCTCGTCGACCGTCACGGGAAGGCGCGCCGTCGCCGTCAGAAACGCCGCCAGCTCCGGCTCGCTCACCTCGCCCGCCATCGCCGCGGCGAAGAAACCCTCCGCCTCCTCCTCGTTCGGCGTCGCGCCCTCGAGCGTGCGCATCAGGATCGCCCTGCGCTGCGACGGCGTCGCGGATTTCGGCACCGCCCGGCCCGTCGTCATCGCGAGAAAGTTCGCCAGCTGCCGCGCGCCGCACGACGAGCCGATGGATTCGGGATGGTACTGGAGCGATTCGATCGGCAGCGTCCGGTGCCTCAGGCCCATGATCTCGCCGTCCTCCGACTCCGCCGTGATCTCGAGGCAGTCGGGCAGCGTCGCGCGGTCCACCGCGAGCGAATGGTAGCGCATCACCTCGAAGCCCTGGTCCAGCCCCGCGAAGAGCCCCTTCCCGTCGTGGCGCAGACGCGAGGTCTTGCCGTGGCGGATCGTCTTCGCCGCCACGATGCGCCCGCCAAACGCCTGCGCGATCGCCTGGTGCCCGAGGCAGACGCCCATCAGCGGCACCTTGCCCGCGAACGCCCGGATCGCCGCGAGCGTCACGCCCGCCGAATCGGGATTGCCGGGGCCGGGCGAAAAGACGATGGCCGCGGGCGCCATCGCCGCGATGTCGTCGACGGACACTTCGTCGTTCTTCACGACCTTCATGTCGGCGCCGAGCTTGCCGAACTCCTGCACGAGGTTGTAGGTGAAGGAGTCGTAGTTGTCAATCATCAAAATCATCGTCGCACCTCCCGGGGCGTTTGTCTGTGTGCGCGAAGTGTATCATAATTGCCCGCCGCCGCGCAAGACGGACGCGTCAATCGGCGTGCGGCGGCGCGCTGGAGAAGACGAGATCCGGCACTTCGCGGGGGTGGTCGCTCGTGCCGAGGAGGGGCGTGAACGTGCCGATCCACTTCCAGCCGCCGCGCTTGGGCAGCGTCAGCTTCACGTGGTTGACGCCCTTCTTCAGCCGGATCGGCGTCGGCGCGCGGTACCAGTAGTCCTCGTCCGCGAGCGGCGTTTCCTTCGGATTGCCGCCGACGCCCGGATGCGCCCACCTCGGCGGCGCGACCGGCACGCCGTTCAGTTCGACCGTCGCGCCGTGCTTGTTCCACTGGCCGAGGCGCGGCGTCGGGCCGTCGCGGCCGCGCCCGTCGGAGCGCGAGAAGCCCGTCGCGCCGATCCACGCGCCGCACGCGAGGTCGCGCGGGCTCGTGATCCACGTCTCGAGCGTCACGACGCCGTCGGCCGACGGGACGTACGCGCCCGCCGGGAACCAGAAGTGGCGCGGATAGACGGTCGCCTGCGGAATGTCGGTCGCAGAGACGCGCCCGTTCGCGTCCGTCAGCCGCCAGCGCAGCGCCGTCTGCGCGACGTAGGGGAACGGGTGGCGGAACGGACGGTCCGGCCGCGTCAGCACCTTGTCGCGCTGGGCGATGAGCCGCCGTTCGAGGTCGGCGGCGAGCGCGAAGCGCGGATCGTCCGGCGGCGGCAGGCGCGCGTAGAGCGAGGGCTCGTCCGTGTCGCGGCCGCGCCAGAAGCTGTCGCTCAGGAGCGCGATCGCCGGATAGACGGCGTTCATCCGCACGACATCCTCGTCCGCGTCGGCGATGGCGTCGTCGTGCCAGACGCAGATTTCCGCGCCGAGCTTCTCGTCGGCCGCGCCCCACCGGCACGGCTGCTGGTACGCGGCGACGGACAGGAGCTCCTCGGGATCGACGTGGTTGATGTAGAAGCTGTTCTGCGAATCCACGTAGGGCGTGCGATCGCCGCGCGGATCGTTCGCGCCCATCCAGAGCTGCTTGATCGACTGGCCCGGCAGTTTCAGGCCGGGGCTCCAGCCCATCAGGCGGCGGCCGTTCGCCGCGACCCGGCCCGCCCAGTGGTCGAGGTGCGCCTGCGGCACCTTCTCGCCGCGTTCGCGCGCCTCGTCCGTCCCGAGGTGGATGATCGGCATGTCGGCGGCCGGCGCGAGCGTGCAGAGTTCGTCGATCAGCTCGCCGAGGAGGATTTTCGCGCGTTCGTCCGCAAGGTCGCCGAGGCCCGTCGCCGTGCGGAACGCGCGCGTGTGGCCGGGCATGTCGAGCTCCGGCACGACCGTCACGCCGCGCGCCTTCGCGTAGGCGAGCACGTCCTTGAACTCCGCCTGTGTGTAGAACCGGCCGACCTGCCGCGTGAACGCCGCCGCCTTCTGAAGTTCGGGATGCTTCTTCGATTCGAGCCGCCAGCCGTCGTTGTCGGTGAGGTGCCAGTGGAAGATGTTGAACTTGTAGGCGGCCAGCATCGAAATGACGTCCTTGATCGACGCGACGCTCTGGTAGTTGCGCCCGCAGTCGAGCAGCAGGCCGCGGTACGCGAACTGCGGCCAGTCGACGATCGTGCAGTCGGGGACGGACGCGCCGTCCGCCGCCGCGAGCGCCCGGAGCTGCGCCCACGTCGCGCGCGCGTACCGCTGCCCGTCCGCGTCGCCCTGGACGGACGGACGGCCGCCGCGCACCGTCAGCGTGTAGCCGCCCGCGTGCGCGGCGTGCGTCGCGTTGACGTCGGCCGTGCCGCGCTGGACGAGGCGCGGCCGCGGCAGCAGCTCGTCGAGGCAGTCGCCCCGCGCCGGACGCGCGGCCAGCGCCGCGCCGACTGCGGCGAGACCGATGATCATTCGTGTCAAATGCGTCATGGGCACATGTCCTCCCTTACAGGATACGGCCCTATTATAGCATTTTCCGCCGCGCCTGTACATGGAGGCCCGCCCAGTCGTCTCAGCCGCCTCACGACCGCCCCCTTACCGAAGCGGGCGGAATGCGTCCATCGCGCGGCGCCCCAGGCGATAAACCAGGAACGCATTGGCCCCGCCTTCCGCCACCTTGCCGACAAGCCCCGCCAGCGGCTTGTACGTCGCCGAGATCAGCTCGTTTGCGCCCGCCCATTCCACCGCGCCCTGCGTCACATCCCCCATCTCGCCCGCGATGTAGATGTTCACGATCCACCGGCACGCCAGACGGAACGCCGCCGGACGCGACACGCGCCGGTTGTACAGCCGGGCGAGCCGCACGATCATCACCGTGGAATTGTAGATGACCGCCAGCATGTCGACGATCTTCCACGGCGAGGCCGCCGTCTTGATCGCCACCAGCTTCCACGCCTGCGCGACGATCTCCTTCGCCCGGCCGTCCTGCAGCTCCTGGAAGCGCGCGAACTCGATCAGCCAGCCGCGGCTGTCCGCCACCGTCCCGCGCAGCCGACGCAGGCAGCCGACGACCTCCTGACGCGCGCGGTCGCCCGCGCCGCCGGCGAAGCCGTTGTCGGCCGCATAGCGCTCCGGATCGGGGAACCGGGCGAGATACGCGTCCGCCAGCAGCCGCTGCAGCTCGGCCTTGTTCGTGAACGCGTCCGCCTCCAGCTGGACCAGGCGCGGCAGCCGGCGCAGCCGCACGAGCGCGGACGCCAGCAGCGCGAGCACCAGGAGCGCCGGGGCGCAGGCGAGCGCAACCGACACCCACAGCCGCCAGCCGTGCAGCGTGAGCGCCGCGGCCAGAAACGGCGCGGACACGGAGTAGACCCACACGGCGACCAGCGCCGCGACGCATCCGCCGAGAAACGCGAAGAGGCCGCCCGCCCGTTCGTCACGCGGCGCCGCCCGGCCGACGCCCCCGCCGCCGTCCAGCCGCAGGCGGCCGCCCTCGCGCGCGGCGACATCCTCGTAACGCGCCTCGTCCTCCTGAAAAACGGGCGGGGGCGCCGGACGCCGGATGTCGCATCCGCCCTGCCGCCGCTCGACTTCGTACGCCATCGTCGACCTCCCCTCCTTCAGTCTTCCCGCGCGAGCAGGGCCTCGGCCAGGATGTCCAGATTCAGCTGCCGCGGCAGGCAGATCTGCGCCGCGTCGAACCACGGGAACGCGAACGGGTAGTTGAACGTCCCGTCCGCGATGGCCGCCTCCCATTCCTCGGACGAGCGCGGCCAGACGGCCGGCACGTCGGACGGCCGCCATTTCTTCAGCGCCGGCCGCGCGTCGGGCTGCGCCGGATCCGGGATCGGGCCCTGCAGCCCCGGCTGCCCGTCGGTCCGCTCCTTGGTGCTGCACACGGCCGCGCAGGGCAGGATGCACGTCGACACGCGCGTGCGGTCCACGCACCGGAGCGCGCGCCCCAGCAGCGCATCCGCCAGCAGAACCAGATTGTCGCGATTCGTCCGGGACCAGACGCAGTCGGCCTTTGTCGTCACGACATAGACGGCGCGGATGCGCGTCTGCCACAGAAGGCCCGACGCCCAGCGTCCGAGGCGGCGCAGCGCCGAGCCCCTGCGCGGGCACAGCGCGCCGATCGCCGCTTCGCCGTACTGCCGTTCCGAGTCGCAGGCCTTCGCCCCCTGCTGGAGCAGGGACAGCATGTCGACGAGATAGAACAGCTTCTCCGCGCCCGCCATCCAGTCGGCGATCGGCCGCACGACCGTCGCGACATACCTGTCGTAGCCGCGTTCAAACCGCTTGATCAGGCCGTGCCACGGCGACCCCTTCTCGAAACACGATTCGGGCAGCGGCACGAAGTCCCAGACGCGCCCTTTGCCGTCCGTGAAACCGACGGGAACGGAATCGATCGCCGCCCGGAATGCGGCCGGCGACCCGCCGCGCTTTTCGCCGTCGATCCCCAGCTTGACCGCCGACGGCGTGATGCAGGGCGCTCCGTTCACATACTCCTGCGCGAGGAAGTCGCGATAGGCCGCGAAGAGCGGCTCTGCATCGTCCGGCCCCGCCTTCTTGACGGCGTCGACGTACGCGGTGTACGCCGGCGTCGCGGATTCCCGCTGCATCCACCGGCACCACGATCTGTACGAGCGCCCCTTCATCGCGAAATCGGCGATCCGCTCGCCCGGGATGTCGACGACCTCGAGCTGCACGTTTTCCTGACGGCCCGTCTTGTCCTCGATCAGCAGCCGCAGGGCCAGAATCGAGGTCGCCGTCGTCTTGGCGGGCCATTCGCCCCTGGCCAGGAACGCGCGCGCCTCTTCGTAGCTGAAGCGCGGCAGACCATGCAGCGTCTCGCCGGAAATCGCGTCTCTGTCCCACGTGACGATCCGGCCGCCCAGCGGGAACTCCGTCGGGCGATGATCCTGAAGATGGCTGGCGAGCGCGGTCAGAAAGACGGTCTTGCCGCTCGCCTTGGAACCCATGACCGCGACGCGGATCGTGCGATACCCCTTGACGGCGGCGCCGAGAACAGCGCCGACCGGGCGCCGCCCCGAAAGGACATCTTTTGTGCTTGACCAGAACGACATGGCTACCTCCTCGCTGATGTGTTGCCGAATCCTCCCACGGCCCCTATGAGACCAGGCCGAGCAGTCTGCGGAACGGAACGAGCGCGTCGAAGTAACCGTCTGCCGCGACGATTGGCGCGAGGTGTCCGCTGTAGACGAGCGCGGCTCTGGCTGAGACACCGGACGGCCGCGAAAGCGACCGAACCTTCTCGTCAACTTTGACGAATGTGGGTATGATACCAAAAACGCCGCGTGTCCGCCACAACAAAATTTCCCCTAATCTGCATTTTGTCATTTAGGGGAAATTTTCAAAGATGACTCAGCCGAGGCGGGCGGCGAAGTCGGCGTAGCCGAAGGCGCGCAGCGTCTCGACCGTCCCGTCTTCATGCCGCAGGGCGATGTCCGGCAGGTTGACGCCGTTGAACGTGTTGTTCTTCACCATCGAGTAGATCGCCATGTCCTCGAAGACGACCGTGTCGCCCGCGTGGAGCGGACGCGCGAACGCGTAGACGCCGATCTCGTCGCCCGCCAGACACGTCGGCCCGCCGAAGCGATAGGTAAAGAGTTGAGAGTTGAGAGTTGAGAATTGAGAGTTGACAGCCTGACCACTATCCGGACTCCTTTCCCCACTCTCCACTCTCCACTCTTCACTCTCAACTCTCACCCGCGGTGTGTACGGCATTTCGAGCACGTCCGGCATGTGGCACGCCGCGCTCGTATCGAGAATCGCGTTCGCGATCCCGTCCGCGCCGCGCGGCTGGATTTCGAGGACGCGCGCTTCGAGCGTGCCCGCGTTGAGCGCCACCGCCTCGCCCGGCTCCAGATAGACCGTCAGATGCGGATGGCGGCGGCGGAAATCGTTCAGGAGCGCGACGAGCCCGTCTACGTCGTAGTCCGCGCGCGTGATGTGGTGGCCGCCGCCGAAGTTCACCCATTCCATCTGCGGCAGCAGGTCGCCAAACTTTTCCTCGAACCCCGCCAGGACTTTCTGCAGCTCCGCCACGCCCTGCTCGCACAGGCAGTGGAAATGCAGCCCCGAGAGAGTTGAAAGTGGAGAGTTGAAAGTTGAAAGTTGCGCGTCGAGGTCGGCGCGTCGGGTGCCGAGACGCGACGAAGGCCGGCACGGGTCGTACGCGGGCGTCGTCGCGACGGAGACTTCGGGATTCACCCGGAGCCCCGCCGACACGCCGCGCGCGCGCGTCCTCTCGCCGTAGAGCGCAACCTGACGCGGCGAATTGAAGACGATATGATCGACGAGCCCCAGCAGCTCCTCCATCTCCTCCGGCACGAACGCGGGCGCGAAGACGTGCGTCTCGCCGCCGAAATTGTCGTGGCCGTGGCGCGCCTCGAAAAGCGAGCTCGCCGTCGTGCCCGCGAGGTACTGTGCGCAGAGCGGGTACGTCGCCGCGCACGAAAACGCCTTCTGCGCGAGGAGGATCCGCGCGCCCGTGCGGTCCGCGACGCCCTTCAGGATCTCCAGATTGCGCCGGAGCGCCGCCTCGTCGATCACGTAGCGCGGCATCAGTCCACCTTGACGGGATTGAAGTTCTCCTGCCACGGCAGGCCCTGCACGTTCAGTTCCGCCATGAACGGATCGGGATCGAACTCCTCGCACGTGTGGACGCCCTTCGCGGTCCACCTGCCTTCCAGAAACATCTTCGCGCCGATCATCGCGGGCACGCCCGTCGTGTAGCTGATCGCCTGCGAGCCGACTTCGGCATAGCACGCCTGATGGTCGCAGATGTTGTAGACGTAGTAGCTGACCGGCTTGCCGTCCTTCACGCCCTCGAAGATGCAGCCGATGTTCGTCTTGCCCTTCGTGCGCGGGCCGAGCGACGCGGGGTCGGGCAGCAGCGCCTTCAGGAACTCGATCGGGACGATCTTCTGCCCCTTGAAGTCCACGGGGTCGATGCGCGTCATCCCGACGTTTTCAAGGCACTTCAGATGCGTCAGGTAGCTCTGCCCGAATGTCATGAAGAAGCGGATGCGCCGGATGCCCTTCAGGTTGCAGCCGAGCGATTCAAGCTCCTCGTGATGGAGGAGGTACATGTCCTTCTCGCCCACGCCGTCGAAGGTATAGACGCGCTTGATCGCCATCGGCGCGGTCTCGACCCACCAGCCCTTGTCGAACGCCTTGCGGCAGTCGACCGGCACGCCGTGCCCGTCCACCACGCGCGACTCTCCACTCTCCACTTTCAACTCATCGGCGACCCAATACGATCCCTTCGCCGCGACCTCGCGGATGTTGATCTCGGGGTTGAAGTTCGTCGCGAAGGGATAGCCGTGGTCGCCGCCGTTGCAGTCGAGGATGTCAAGCGTGTGGATCTCGTCGAAGTAGTGCTTCTGCGCGTAGGCGGAGAAGACCTGCGTGACGCCGGGGTCGAAGCCGCAGCCGAGAATCGCCGTCAGTCCCGCCTGCGCGAACTTCTCGCGATACGCCCACTGCCACGAATACTCGAAGTGCGCCTCCTCGGGCGGCTCGTAGTTGGCGGTGTCGAGGTAGCTGACGCCGGCGGCGAGGCACGCGTCCATGATCGCAAGGTCCTGATACGGCAGCGCGATGTTCATCACGAGGTCGGGCTTGAAATCCTTGATCAGGGCAACAGTCTTCGCAACATCCATCGCATCGAGCTGCGCCGTGGCGATACGCGTTGAGAGTTGAGAGTTGAGAGTTGAGCATGGGGTCTTCGCCCGCCCGGACCAACCGTCCGCGACGCGGCGTTCGATGTCCGCCTTGATCGCGTCGCAGCGCGCCTTCGTGCGCGAGGCGATCAGAAGTTCGCCGAACACGTCGGGGTTCTGGGCCATCTTGGCGGCCGCCACGCCGGCGACGCCGCCGGCACCGATGAGCATCACACGTGCCATTTCATCCGTTCCTTTCCTGATGTCAAACCTTGAGTGCCAGCAGCTCTTCGCGCAGGAGCTTGCAGGCGAGCGCGGTGGAGCGGCCCGTCGGGTCGAGCGTCGGCGCGAGCTCCACGTTGTCGAGCGCGACGACATGCAGCCGCGCGCAGATCCGGCGGATGTCGCCCAGCAGCCGGAGGAAGCTGAAGCCGCCCGCCTCGGGCGTGCCCGTGCCGGGGAACTCCGCCGGGTCGAGGACGTCGAGGTCGATCGTCAGATAGACGGGCGCGTCGGGCCCGATCGCGTCGAGGACGGCCGGCAGCGTCGCGTCGGCGAACGGCTCGGTCGTCACACGGCCCGCCTTCATGAACGCGAACTCGTCGCGCGTTCCCGAGCGGATGCCGAACTGCCAGATGCGGCCGTCGCCGAGCAGATCGTGGCAGCGGCGCAGGACGCAGGCGTGCGAGAGCGTCACGCCGAGGTAGTCTTCGCGCAGATCGGCGTGCGCGTCGAAGTGAAGGATGCGCAGGTCCGGGAATGTGCGCGCGGCCGCGCGCACCGCGCCGAGCGTGACGAGGTGTTCGCCGCCGAGGAGGAACGGCACCTTGCCCGCGTCCAGGATCGCCGCGGCCTGCGCCTCGATCATCGCCAGCGCGCGCTCGGGCGCGCCGAACGGCAGCTCCAGGTCGCCCGCGTCGTGGACGCGCACGTCGGTTTCGAGGTCGCGGCCCTGATACGGCGAATACGTCTCGATGCCGAACGACTCCGAGCGCAGCGCGGCGGGCCCGAAGCGCGTGCCGGGGCGGAAGCTCGTCGTCGAATCGTACGGTGCGCCGAAGAGGACGACCGAAGCGTCCGCGAAGGACGCGTCAGCGGCGATGAAGTTCATCGGTTCAGGAGCTCCTTGACGTAGTTGGGCAGCGCGAACGCGCCGCGGTGGAGGTCGGTGTTGTAGTAGCGCGCGGCGATGCCGAGCGCGTTCCAGCGCGCCGCGTCGAGGTCGCGCACGGGATCGTACTTGAGCGACGCGAAGCCGAAGAGCCAGTGGCCCGACGGATAGCTCGGGATGTGGCACTGGTAGACGGTCGAGACGGGAAACTCGATCGCGATGTGCGCGTGGGCGTTCTTGACGCTCGTCTGGTGCGCGGCGTAGAACGGCGACTCGTGCTGGTTGATGAGGATGCCGTCCTCCTTGAGCGCGTTGCAGCAGTTGCCGTAGAACTCGCGCGTGAAGAGGCCCTCGGCGGGGCCGTAGGGGTCAGGGCAGTCGACGATGATGAGGTCGTATGCGTCCTTCTTGCCGCGCACGAACCGCAGGCCGTCCTCGAAGTGGAGCCGCACGCGCGGGTCGCGCAGCTTGCACGCCGTGAACGGCAGGTGGATGGACGAGAGCGTCACCACCTCCTTGTCGGCCTCGACGAGGTCGATTTCGCGGATGGACGGGTACTTCGCGAGTTCGCGCACCGTGCCGCCGTCGCCGCCGCCGACGACGAGCACCGTCTCCACGTTGGGATGGACCGCCATCGGCACGTGCGTGAGCATCTCATGGTAGATGAACTCGTCCTTCTCAGTGATCATCAGCTCGCCGTCGAGGACCAGGACGCGCCCGAAGCCGCACGTGTCGAGGATGTCGATCTGCTGGATCTCGCTCCTGTGCGAGGCGAGCTGCCGCTTGACCTTGACGGAGAAGCGCACGTCCTCCGTATGCTTGTCGGTGTACCACAGTTCCATAGAGAGTTGAGAGTTGAGAGTTGAGAATGGAGAGTTGAGAGTTGGGAGTTGAGAATGGAGAGTTGAAAGTTGAGAGTGGAGAGTTAGTGCGGGAGGCGGGAGCGGGAAGTCTTGACGATCGAGACGAGCAGTTTCTTCACTTCAATGCAATCATCGCAAATGGAGCGGTACTGCCGATCCGTCAGGAATCCGGTATCGTGCAAGAGATCCAGCCAATACAGCGTCTCGCCGCACTCCTTGAGCGCAATGCTGAACTTGTTGACGAAATCGGCCTTGCTCTGTCCCTCCTGCCCTTCGCGGACATTGGCGCCGATGCTCGTGCCGGCGCGCAAGAGCTGCTTGCTCAGGACGAACTCTTTTTTCTTCTCCGCCAAATGCCGGTTCAGCCTGACGACCCTGACGGCCAAGGCATAACTCTTGTCTGCAATGATGCTTTCCCTCATCCTGCCTCGACCTCCATTCTCAAGTTGTGACACGCCACGCTCAACTCTCCACTCTCCATTCTCAACTCTCAACTCACAACAACCTGCAGGTTGTTGAGCGCCATGTCCAGGGGGCCGGTCATGAAGCAGCCCTTGGCCTTGGTGAATTCGATGTGTTCGAGGATGTCGGGCGTGACGCGCTCGCCCGGCGCGAGAATCGGGATGCCGGGCGGATAGCTCATCACGAACTCGCCGGCGATGCGGCCGAGCGACGACCGGAGCGGCACCGTCTCCTTCTGCGCGACGAACGCGGCCTCGGGCGTCATGGCGACGTCGGGATCGATGTATTCGTGGTCGAAGAGGCCGACGGGATCCTTGCGGTGCAGGCGCTTGATCTCGGCGAGCGCGGAGATGAGCCGCTCGATGTCCATGCGGCGGTCGCCCGCCGAGATGATGGCGAGGATGTTGCCGACGTCGCCGAACTCGATCTGGATGCCGTAGTCGTCGCGGAGAAGGTCGTACACCTCGATGCCGGCCTGCCCGATGTCGCGCGTGTGGACCGACAGCTTCGTCAGGTCGAACGCGAAGCACGTGTCGCCGTTGCAGATCTCGGGGCCGAACGCGTAGTAGCCGCCGAGGCGGTTGATCTCCTCGCGCGCGTACTCCGCGAAGGCGATGGTCTTTTCGTAGACCTCGCGACCGTGGAAATGCAGGTGGCGGCGCGCGAGATCGAGCGAGCTCAGCAGCAGGTAGTTCGCGCTCGTCGACTGCGTCAGCGTGATCATCTGGCGCACGTAGTCGGGGTTGACCGTGTTCCGGCTGAGAAGGATCGAACTCTGCGTGAGCGAACCGCCCGTCTTGTGGAGCGAGACGGCCGCCATGTCGCAGCCCGCCGCCATGCCCGAGACCGGCAGCCTGTCGCTGAAATAGAAATGCGTGCCGTGCGCCTCGTCCGCCAGCACCTTCATCCCTGCCGCATGCGCGATGGAGACAATCGTCTCCAGGTCGGAGCACACGCCGTAGTACGTCGGGTTGTTGACGAGGATGGCCTTCGCGTCGGGGTGCTGCTCGATGGCGCGCTGCACGTCCTCCACGCCCATCCCCAGCGGGATGCCGAGCCGCGCGTTGCGCCCGGGGTTGACGTAGACGGGGATCGCGCCGTTGATGACGAGCGCGTTGATGGCGCTGCGGTGGACGTTGCGCGGCATGATGATCTTTTCGCCGCGGCCGCACGTCGTCCAGATCATCGTCTGGACGGCGGAGGTGGTGCCGTTCACCATGAAGAAGGCGTGATCCGCGCCGAACGCCTCCGCCGCGAGCGCCTGCGCATCCCGGATGACGCCGACGGGATGGCCCAGGTTGTCGAGCGGCTTCATGGAGTTGACGTCGAGCGACATGCACAGGCGTCCGTAGTACTCGGGCAGCTCGGGGTTCATGCGCCCGCCCTTGTGGCCGGGCACGTCGAAATGCGCCAGACGGTTGATCCGCTGCGCGTTCAGCGCCTCCGCGAGAGGCGTAGCTTGCTGTGTAAGGTGAGACAATTCATGTGACCCTTGACGCAAGTGAATCCGTAAGGGGCGTTGCTTCCCGTCGTGCACCCGCACGTGGAGAGTCGCCCGTTCCGGAACGAACGGGGATGTATGTTATCATATCGCTCCCCCAAAGTCAACCGCCGCCGGGGCAAAGGAATTTGTGCCGCGTTGCATGCTGGTCTAGACCTCTCGCTATTCTAGAAGTCTAGATTAGCCCGCGTAAGCGGGCGGTCTAGCATAGCCCGCGTAAGCGGGCGGTCTAGCGTAGCCCGCGTAAGCGGGCGGTCTAGCGTAGCCCGCGTAAGCGGGCGGTCTAGCGTAGCGAGCAAAGCGAGCGGTCTAGCCCCTCTAGAAAAAAATCGGG
>Ga0310695_10005280_pt1 | contig 22696 bp, 24 predicted proteins | sample RumenRJG_04DNA_FD_203882 | JGI IMG/M metagenome (GOLD analysis project Ga0310695, IMG submission 203882) | Bovine rumen microbial communities from Lethbridge, Alberta, Canada - RJG_04 (v2) (version 2) | ecosystem: Host-associated > Mammals > Digestive system > Stomach > Rumen | place: Canada...
CCCTCTTATTTTGTTGCTACTCTGTTATGCTTACAGTCTTGCTCACTGCTTCAACAAGCTCCTTACGGAACTTTTTCTCCGTAAGATACGCTGTCCTGAGCACGATGCGGTATTTTCCTTTTTCAAGCGCAGCCGGAACGAAGAAGTTTAATTCTGTCGGTTTGTTTCGGAAAACTGCCGTGTCTTCGACTCTGAGCCATGCGGATTCGTCTTTTACCGGATTTCCGTCAGAGTCGCATGGTGCGAAGAAGATGCCGCTTCCCTGACCGCCGATTTTAAGCCTTGCGCCTGTAATCCTTGCAGGCATTCTCGGCGTGAGCCTTCCATCTGTTTTGCCGCTTGACAGGTCTGAAAGCTCCGTGATTTCCGGGCTTCCGTCAGCATAGACCACCTTGTCCACAGTCAAAGTCGAGAGTGCGTCATTTGCGAGCGAAGTCGGCGTGAACTTGATGCAGAAATTTCCGCTTTCCGCCACGTCGCTTTTGCCCTTTGCGTTGCACTTCATTGCGATGTACATGGTTCCCAAATCAAGCACGTTCACGGCTTTTCCCTGCTCAAGCATCTTCAGTATTTTCTTCTGCATCAGGATTGCGGCAAACTGGAGCATGAATGGATCCATGCCCTTGTTGTCCTCGGCGATTTCAGAAAGAATGTTCTTGAAGGTTGCCGTGTTGCGCGTTACTGTAGCACAGTAGCTCCCATCCTTCATCAAATAGTTCTTGTGCAGGCTCACGCTCAGGGTTGACGAGCTGTTTTCCAGTGTTGAGATGTTTTCGATAACTGCCATAGTTTTTCCTGCTGTCTTTTTACGGGTGACAGCCCCCGGGTGAAAGTTTTTTTTTCGCCGTCCCCTGCGCAGTCAGAACGACTTTTTAAGGTCAACGACCTTATGACATAAAGATATCAGAAAAAAAGCCGGCCGGATGTAGAAGTTTGTCTACAAGTTTCTTCCTGATGTAACTAAAGATATCAGAAAAAATCCTGCCCAGAACTAGTAGTTTAGTTAGTCTAAAATTTTATACAGTGGAGGAAAAGTTGCCGCATGGACGCGAGTGTAGAAAGAAAAACATTCCTGGTTAGGAAGTAAAATGTTTTGTATTTAGAAAGTGAAATCCTGTCTGGATAGAATTCAAGGCATTGCCTGGCTAGAAAGTGAGACCTTTTCTAACCAGACAGCAAGACCTTTCCTGTCAGGAAACAAAATACTTTCTAGTATAGAAACAAAGTGCTTTCAGGTGCACCTTGCTATGCTTTTTTATGCCAATATAACAGAATTATTCTAAGGCTTATCTAGGACTTGGTTATGTATACTATCGTACAGGAAAAGATAATCCTCAGAATTACAAGAAATTCTTGGAATATTATAAGAAGGCTGAGAAACTGGGGCTGAGGGACGCATATTACTGCATCGGCAGTATTTATATGGAAGGCGCAGGTGTTCCGCAGAATGATAAAAAAGCATTTTCATATTTCGAAAAAGGCGCGAAGAAAGGAAATGTTTTCTGTCAGAGACAGCTTGGACTTATGTATCGCGACGGAAAATATGTAAAAAAGGATACGGAGCAGTCGAAGCTTTGGCTGAATTATGCTGCTAAACAAGGTGATGAAAAAGCAGCACAGGCTCTAAGCGAGCTTGAGGCACAGTAAGAATAAAATAAGGAGAAGAGTTATATAATGGAGAAAAATCCTATATTTCACCGCGTAAGCGTGCGGCAGTTTTTGGAAAAGCCTGTTGAGCCAGAAAAAACTGAACTTCTTTTAAAGGCGGCTATGGCAGCTCCTTCGGCTGTAAACCAGCAGCCATGGGAATTCTATGTCGTTAAGGATAAGTCGCTTTTAGAAAGGCTTGCTTCGTGCAGTCCCTATGCCTCATGCATTGCAAAAGCTCCGCAGGCAATCGTTTCTGTCTGGAAAAGGGACTGCATGCTTCCAGAATTCGCACAGATTGACCTTTCAATTGCTATGGAAAATATCTGGCTTGAAGCAGACATTCTTGGACTTGGCGGTGTGTGGCTTTCACATGCACCATATGAAGATCGTATGGAAAAAGCAGAACGTATACTTGACTTGCCCAAAAATTGCCGTGCATTTGCGCTTTTCCCATACGGATATCCAAAATCTGAACATGAGCAACAAAAACGCTATGATGAAAACCGAGTGCATTGGTTGTAAACTAAACGTCTAATTACCACCACCTAAAAATCATCAAAATCATATACTAAAATGGTCTCCAAGAAGGAGGCCATTTTGAATTTATTCGAAACAAAAGGAAGCAGGGAAGTCTGGCTTGACCGGTTCGCTGCTTCAAACCCATCCACCAAAACACCCCGCAGTAAAGTAGGGAAGCTTCAGTTACAAACTATATTAAGGACGGTGGTAGAATTATGAAATTTGATGTAACAAATACAAGAGTTTTCCTGAGACCAGGAGTTACTGATCTTCGTATCTCAACAGATGAACTTTTGAATTTAATTAAAAACATTATGGGACAAGATCCGTTAAGCGGGGCAGTTTTTCTTTTCTGTAATAAACGAAGAAATATTCTGAGAGCAATCTGGTGGGATAAAACAGGATTCTTTCTGGACAGCACAGAAGAAACTCGAAAAACATAGATGGCCCTGGCCGGAAAACAAAGAAGCTGTAAATGAAATTAATTCAAGGCAAATGGCAACATTAGAAGAAGCTCTAAAAATGCTGTAAGCTGCTAACTCTATAATTCAGAGTCAGCAGAAAGAAATATCTGACCAGCAGTTGAAAATAGATGCTCAGGCTAGTGTAATCGTTTCAAAAGATTCCCAGCTCAAGAAAAAAGACCTTGAAATTAAGGCAAAACAGAAAGAAATTTGTTCTTGGACGCAAAAACTGGCTGTTTGCAATGGGGCTCGTTCAAGTTGTCTCTTGTTCAGCCTGACAGAATGTGCTAAAATACATAATATAAATCCTGAAGATTATCTTCGCTGTATTTTTGAACAAGCCGCTGATACTGATGGCTGGACCGAAGATGATTGGAAACAACTCTTGCCTTGGAACATAAAAATCACGTCTTTTGAACCCCAAGGTGTCTGGATGGTGCCCCAGGGGGCCCAAAATTGACGGACACCATTAAAGTAAAAGGATTAAACTTTCTATAACGCACGTTCTGTCTACCCAAACCAAGGGGAAATCTCTTGCTTCGTTTGCCGGTTTGGGTCGATACACAGTTTTACACTTCTCTTTTTGCCGCAGCAGTTGACAATGAGTTCAGCTATCACATGCTGCATCAGAAGATCAAGCAAAATTCTGGCTCTCCAATTAAATACAGCGGACACACAATAATTCTCGATTCTTGGCTAAAAGAACATCCTGAATATAAAAGCAAGAGCGATGAGGTCGAAAAATGAACGAATTAGCTTTTGCTTTTGGGGATAATCTTGTCCGAATTGTAGAAAAAGACAATGCGACCTACTTTGTCGCTAAAGATGTCGCCGAAATTCTCGAATATCGCAACGCACCTGACATGACACGCTACCTTGATGACGATGAGGTTTCTACGCTAAATAAGCGTAGTATTATTGGCGATGATTCCCAATCTCAGCCCGGAAATCCGAATCTGATAGTTATCTCAGAATCGGGCTTGTACCATTCAATCTTTCAAAGTCGAAAACCACAGGCGGCGAAATTTCGTCGATGGGTTACGGATGAGGTTTTGCCCCAAATCCGTAAAACTGGAAGTTACGGCACTTCCCTGTCATTGATGCCGAAAACAGAGCTGACACGAGCCGAAGCCTCTAAGATGAAAGCGATGTCATCTCTTATCCGGGAAGAAACAAACGCACTCGAAAAGCTGGAAAAACTTCACGAAAAAGGTCTGATTCCCGCTGAGGATTTTTCGGCAGTTCTTACTGAATTTTTGCGCCGTTCCAGAACTCTTGAGCCACTTGCAAAAATGCACGGAAAAGACATCGAGGACGATTCTTTAATTCTCTCATTTGTATCTGAAAAACTTGAAATCACTGAAAATCACGAAGATTTTGTCTTATTTGAGCCGCTTTATGAGAAATTTTCGTTTTTTTGCGGCGAAGAAAAACTCCTTCCCAAAATCAGATTCCGGCATCGCATGGAAACGCTTTTTCAGGGAATTGAATATTCCCACAAGACAATCAACGGATTTCCAACGGCGGGTTATTACGGAATCCGCATGAAAGAACAGAGATTATTGCCAGCAGGGGGCATAAATACCTGCAAGGAAGCAAACAAATGAAAATCACCATCACAAACGGCAAGGGCGGAACAGGAAAAACAACTCTCAACATCTTCCTGGCTCTCTGGCTTTTCAGCCACGGAAACAAAGTTCTTTTGATTGACCTTGACCCGAACTGCTCATTGAGCGAGGCGTTGGGCAAAGTCTTGCAGGAACAGAACTCAAAAATCCTGCTCACAGGACGAGAAGTAACGCCCTACACGCTCAAAAAATCCGAGAACGGAGCAATCCTAGACCTAATTCCGTCAGACTTGGATTTGGATATGCTCGCAAATATCACAGACATGCAGCTAAAGATGCAGCTCAAAAAACAGGGCTTCACAGACAGATACGACTACATCCTGATTGACCCTCCGGGAACATGGAACGCCCAGACAAGAAACGCAGTTTTTGCATCCGAGAGCGTGATTGTCGTAGGCAAATGCTCCCCTCTCGATTTTGCGGCAACACAGAATTACATCCAGAAATTGCAGGACTGCTGCATTGATTCAGATGTCACCGTAGTCTGCAACAGCTACAACGCCGCAAGCGACCCGGACAACATCTGGCAGAAATATCAGGAAACATTCGGCGATTTTCTTCTCAAAGAACCTGTACCAAAGATGAACAGTCTCAAACGCCTTATGAACAATCCCGAATATCACATCCGCTCGGATTTGGAAAGCAGATTGCTGAATTTCGTAAACGCCGCAACTCTCGGAAACGCAATGCCATTTTAGCAGGGGGAAGAAAAATGAAACTGAACGCAAACGCAACATTTGTAAAAATCCCGCTAGCACAAATCCGTGAGACCGGGAATGTACGACACGAATACGACGAAGACGGAATTAAGGAACTGGCCGAGTCTATCAGGAACAACGGTCTTATGAATCCGATAACCGTAAAGCCCGCCCAGGAAGACGAGAACGGCGAAAAGACTTACGAGCTTATAGCCGGACACCGCCGCATCCGAGCCTACAAATATCTCTGTGACCAGGGCGATGATTTTTCGATGGTCGAGTGCTGCATCCGAACTGGAAACAAGCTCGTTTTGCAGATAATCGAGAACATCCAGCGAGCCGACATCACGCCAAGAGAGAAAGAAGACGCAATTGCAGAAATGCTCTCAGAAAACTACTCACAGGCGGACATAGCACGAGAGCTTTCAAAGCCGATTCAGTGGGTCTCAGACATTGTAGCGGGCGCAAAAGTTCGGAAGATTGCGGATGAAGCAGGCCTAAATACGGAGAATATCGCCACAAAGACACTTTCACAGCTCCGTTCTATTCCAGATAACGAGCTTACATCTTATCTTGAAAGACTTGTCGCAATGGGCGGAACAACAAGAGCTGCCACTTCCCTGCTTAACGAATGGAAAAACAGCAGTCTAAGGCAAATCTCGGAATATACAGAGAGTCTGCCAACTACTCACGAAAGTAGTTCCGCCGAATCCGAAGAATCTGACATCGACGAGCAGATTGAAGAAATGTTCAAAGACGAAGCCGATGACATCGAATATAACGACGATGAAAGTATGATTGAGCCGACCGTAATGAGCGAGGCTGATTTCAACACATCCGAGCTGGCAGATGAAGCATTGAAGCCGACTACTCACAAAAGTAGTAACTTTGAGACAGCTCAAAAAGGTGTGAAAAATCCAGTTTCAAAAAAGATTGAAGTTCGCTGGCAGAGTTTTTGCCGTTCAATACAAATTCCAGAAAAAGAAAAGACAGCCTTTGCTTTTTACAAAGATTTAATTTCTTTCTTTGAAAATGAGAATCAATAAATGGCAAAAGGTGATTGGCAGTACATCGAAAGCGAAAGCCTCAAACAGACAATCGCTTTCGACAGAAATTCCGGCTGGCTCTTCTGTAAGGATGGCACTAAATACAGCCCAGAGGAGCTTGCTAAAATCACGCAGAACTGGACTGGTGGCATGGAGATGCCGCTTTCAGTTCATCTCGTAAAAAAAATGTTTGGCGGGGAAATAATCTCCGTCAAACGAAAGTAAAAAACTTGGGGAGGGGGCATTTACAAACAGCCCTAAAAAAATAGATGTCGCACTTTGATAAAAACTTGCCTCTTGAAAAGTATAAAAACCGACTCCTGGATTATCTGCACATGCAGGGCTTCGATGTCGAAGAAGGACGGCTTTGCTCATGTCCCTGGCATGATGATTCAACGCCTTCTTTCAATATCTACACCGACAGTCAGGGCTACCCTGCTTTCAAATGCTTCGGATGCGAGCGAAAGGGTGACATCTACAGCGCAATCGGATACTGCACAGGCAAGGCAAAAGTCACCGAACAGTTTGAAGAGGCTGATAAAATCTTCGGAACAGGCGACTACACGCCCGCTCAATACACTCCGCCGCCCAAAAAAGAGAAGTTCACATTCACGCCCGACAAAGAAGCTCTTGCGAAGCTCACACAATGGCTAGAATCACTGTCAAATAAAGAACAGAACATTCTCAGCTATTTCCAACGGCGGATTGAATACAAAACATCGGGCAAGGCTTCCCAGTACCCGCTTACGCAAGAGCAGCTTCAACGCCTTGTAACATTCTTTTTTTGGTGGCCAGGCAAAAAAGCAGCAGAACAAGCACTGGGGCGCGCGCTTTTGTTCCGTGCCGGTGTCGCCTACATAAAGACCTACAATGATTTGCCTCTTGAAGAAAAGGACACTCTCGCAGAGTTTCCGCAGGTCGGACGGTCAAACCAGATGTATTTCGAGCGCACGACCGAAACATGCTGGCGATGGAACAACGAAGATTATAAATACGAGCGGATTGATGGCGAGCCTCGTGAAATCGCCTGGTATCATCCAGGTATACTCGCAAAATCAGCAGAGGGCTTCAAGCTCCTCTACATGAACGAAAAGACATTCGCAAGCGAAAAACGCAACCCACGCACAGGAGTCTCGTTCTTCCCTATTCCATCGGCACTGCCCGAAGAAAAGCCAATCGTGCTCATGGAAGGCGAGATAGACGCTGTTTTGTGCCAGACTTGCGGAATCGAGAACGCCTTTTCAATGGGCGGGCTTGGAAATCTCTCCGTTCCTAAAATCGAAAAATTTATCCTGCCAAAGAATATCCCGGAAATCACGCTCTTCGCCGACAACGACAAAGCACCAAAGTGCCAGTCTCAGAAAGCATTCGGTCTCATGCCTTATTCAGAAGGCGACGCAATCATGGAGACAGTGCCGGAAAAACTGATCCGTGCAGGATTCAAAGGAAAAATCAAGGTCACTTCCCTACCCGCCGATTCAGATTTCAAAGACCCTGACGACGCAATCCGTGCAGGTCGCCTCGATTTGGTCCAGGAAGCAATCGCAAACGCCCGCGATTACGAGGCTTTTGACAAGCCTGAGAAAACAAAGAAAACTGCGAAGAAACCAGACGCAAACGACATGGTTTGTACCGAATGGGAAGCCGTGCCAATCAAATTCTTGCGCTCATTCCTCAAAAAAATCAAATACGAGAATTTAGACCAGGATGACGCTCTGACATTTGCAGCGGCAGCGTACAACTCATGCAAAGATGAAGACCGCATCAACGCAATTCTGGAATGGAGCGGCAGCGGTCTTCTTGAAGACGACATCAAAGATGAGGCTATAAGACTAAAAGAACTTTTCAAAAAGCCAATGAAAGTGAGCGAGCATCCGCTTTATGAGATAGCTTTCAGGCATGGGGCATCAAAATATCTTCTTGATAAGCTCGAAGAAATCATGGTTCCGGCGGCGGAAATCCTCAACATGATTGAGCCGATTCCTACGGTTTTCCCAGTAGATTACGAGAAAATGATAGGAACGAAGAATTTCATCGCATTCCTTCATTATTGTGACCACGCTTTTGCATCCTATGCGGTGGCGGCTGCCCTCAAAAACAGGCTGCTCTACATCAGCACCGAGGACGCGAACTATGTTTTCATCAAAAACAACTGGGTCTTCATTCCTAGCATAGCGACAGAAGCCCATGCAATTCTCGTGAATGCCCTTCTCTGTTATTTGCGGAAAAATCCGAGGGAAAAGAAAATCGTAATAGACTGCTTGCAGACAATCGGGTCGAACTCGTTTAGACAGAAACTCACCAACGACCTGAACCACAAGGAAGCTCAGTTCTACCACGATGAGAAGAAAAATCCGATTCTCTTTGATTCTTACCCAGTGCGTGAAACGCTAACGCTCAAAGACGGAGTTTTGGATTTTTCAGGCGACAAAATCAAATTCAGGAAAGGAACGCCCGAAGAATACAGGCTTTCAGTTCTTCCCTACACTTGCGCTGAAATTAAGAACGCAACCACGCCCAGCTTCTTTTTGAAAGCACTCGATTTGGATTTCTACGAGCCGACAAAAGAAGTCCTGGAGAAGAATCCGACACGAACGAAAGACACTCTGCTTTACTATCTCTCACTCATACCGTCACGTAATGTCTCGAAGAACTATTCTTGCTTTATGACAGGACCAGGCGGTACAGGTAAATCAACTCTTATTTCCGCAATCGAAGAAGTCTTCACAAACGAATGTTGTGCGCAGCTGAAATCAGAAGTCTTAGTAGCAAAGAAAAAAGGATTCGACAACGAGAACGGACCTTCGCCGGAAATCGCTGAGCTGGAAGGAAAGCTCGTATCAATCACAATGGAGTTGCCAGAAGACGGACGACTGAACGCCGACAAGCTCAAAAGGCTCACAGGTAGCGATATGATTTCCGCCCGACAGCTGAGGCGTGATTTGCACAAGTTCCGCCCAACGGCACAAATTGTCATCGTAGGAAACGAGCTGCCGAGCTTTTACAAGCACGATTCCGGCATTATCCGCCGACTTCTCGTTTTTCATTTCAATGTGGAGCACGCAAAAAGAATGAAAAACAAGGAATACAGACAGCTTTACAAGGATCTGCCATCGGACTCATCAAAAATGGTTGAGATGATAAAAGCCGAGGCTCCAGGCATCATCAAACTTTTGGCGGAAAAATACATCGAGCTGAAAACTGAGCATGATTTGATTATTCCGACATCACAGGAATGTGAGAACGCAAAGAGCCAGTACATCGAGAACCAGAGCAAGGACACTGATGAATTCTACGAGAACTGCATCAAGTTCACCCCGAACGATGACAACTCATTTATCTTCTCTAAAGACCTGTACAAATGCTATCTCAACTACAAGGGCTATCAGGAAGGCTCATCAGAGGCATTGAAGCAGCGCAATTTCATCTTCTACCTCAAAAAAGACCATCAGGAACTTGGAGGAGCGAACTACACGCAGAAAAGGCGCAACGCCTTGTCCGTTCCTGAATGGGGATTCAAATTCATCTCGTTCACAGACCTTGGCCACGAGTATTTGATGAAAGATAGTCAGGGCAGCGAGCTTGGCTTTGAGTCAAAGAATCAGACTACTCACGAGAGTAGTTCCGCAACTACTTACAAAAGTAGTCCAGAACCTGATGATGACCCATTCGCCGGAGCAACGCCACCACCGACAGATTCGCCAGACAATGATGACGACGGAGACGGAGACAAATACGACATTTATTAAAAAGGAGAATAAATTATGAAAATCTACATTGCAGGAAAAGTCACAGGAGAGAACGAGAGTGATGTTCAGAACAAGTTCTTTTCCGCCAAAACACAGCTGATTAAGCAGGGGCACAAGGTAATGTCACCAGCCGTTTTGACGGTAAATGCCGGATTCGAGCACGAAGACTATCTTCACATCTGCTATGCCATGATTGATGTATGCGACGCAATCTACATGCTCTATGACTGGCAGAAAAGCAAAGGAGCGCGCATGGAACTTCAGTACGCCTGCGACCACCAGAAAGAAATCATGTACCAGGATGAAGCCACTAAAGAAACAAACTTCCCGATTGTCTATGGGCATCCGGCTCATATTACGGATTTGAGCAGATTGTCATCAGCAGAGGAATTGAAATAGCACCATGCAGGAAATCGAACGGATTTGCGAAAAGCACGGCAAAGATGAGGTTATTCTCACGGTTTACGCCACCGAGGGCGGGCAGTTCACCTACTCGCTCCAGTGCCGTGTGAGCCGCATAATCCGCGCTGTTTTCCCGCACCAGATCCAGGATAATTTCCTGACAAGTGCAAAGGCAAAGGCCGCTGCCGTAGAGACGCTGTGTGCCTGGATAAAGCCAAGCCGTGCCGCAAAGGAGCATCTGCGTTCGTTTGACATCACTGCAAGTCCTTATCAGCTGGAGTTTGATTTTAGCTTTTCTTAAAAATAATTATTGGATAGGCGTCTTCACCCATAGCACTAAGATATACCGATTGAGGCTGACCGGTAGAAACTTCAAAATACCAAAAGTAAATACCAATCGCATCTCGAGACAAAACATTAAATTGCATTTGATTTATTGCCCCTTTTAGAGAAATAAAAGAAACATTTTCTCCTAATTTTATTGTATTAAGTACTTCAGTATAACTGTTACATATTACCCCTTGTGGAAAACCAGAATCGTTTGTAAGCTGGCTCGTTTTCGTCGGAACATCAATTGTGACTTCACCGGTCTTTCCGTTTACAGATGAAACAGCATCGCTGGTCTTATATCCCTGAGCTTGTACCCATTCCTCAGTTGCATATCCAGCAAGCGACTGGTGGCTTGTCAAAAAACCAGAATCGTTTGTAAGCTCGCTCGTTTTCGTCGGAACATCAATTGTGACTGCACCGGTCTTTCCGTTTACAGATGAAACAGCATCGCTGGTCTTATATCCCTGAGCTTTTACCCAATCCTCAGTTGCATACCCATCAAGTGACTGGTGGCTTGTCAAAAAACCAGAATCGTTTTCAAGCTGGCTCGTTTTCGTCGGAATCGCAGGCTTGTTCAAAATTTGTGCCAGCCCGCTTGCAGCATTCCAGTCCGCATTTACAGGGGCGGGGGTATTAGTCGCGCCCTCTGCGATTCCGTCCAGCTTAGTTTTGTCTGCCGCACTCATAAGGCCGGACGCAGATTGTGTCGCATTGTCATATTTACTCAGTTCTACGTAAGTCGAACCGCTCCAACGATAACTCTTGTTTGTGTCTTTCGCCACATAAATCTTGCCATTCTCACCGCTCGCCGGAAAAGAGGCCCTGTCATTATATTCAAGCACGTCGTCAACGTAAGACGGAAGGTAAGAAGCAGAGACTTTTCCGCTAGAGTCCAGCGGGGCAATTCCGTTCGCCTGCCCCTTCGTGCTCATGAAAGCATTGAGCGCATCCCTTACGGCCTGAACGCTGTCAGCAACGAATTTCTTTATCGCATCCCAGACATCGCTTCTCGTCGCGTTTTCAGGCTCATTCGACAGCTGCCTTGTAACGGTCTGCCCAGGTATCTTCGGGTTGCCGTAAACGCCGTGGAATGCAGCGTACATGAATCCGATGACGTCATTCATGAATTTTGCAAGAAGCGGAGTTCCGTCCAGCTTATCCTCATCAGTTGAGTCTATTGCCGAACCTTCTGGATATTCTGCGGATGGTGTGCCAAAATAAACGCTGTAGTTCTCATCATATTTATTCATAGTAAAATCACCTCTATTCAATTATAATTTCATAATTATTCGGAACATATTTAATAAAAAGAATTGCGGTGGTATGAACAGGCTTCAGCGCAAGTATCACATACTCAACAAACCGCTGCCATTTTTCATGCACCTTCAATCTCTTCAAAACCTGAATCTTTCCAGTACCGTCACGCCAGACTTCGCCGCTGACGAAAAAATAATTTTCATAAAATTTTGTGTCAGTCGGAATATCCCAGACGGACTGCGTATCATTCCTAAGAATTTCAGGAACCCACCCCCTTTCTCCAATGTGATAATTGCAGACTGCTTTTTTGTTCCCGCAGCAAATATACTTGTTCCCGCATACGGCCATGTAAGAAAATACAAGCCCCATTGCATTTACAGCAGGAATATTCTCAGTCACCCGCGCACCAGGAATAAAAAGATTCAAGATTTTTTCCATGAATTCGCCTGTGGTGTTCCCATACCTGAGCCACCACAGCGCGCTCACTATGCTCCTTCGTTCCTGAACGTTGAAGAGAATTTTCGAAAACTGGACACGAAAAATCTCTTCCCATTTTTCCAGTGCCCTCGTCGTGTCAGGATAATAATCAAGCAGAACGCCCTCAAATTCTTTCCTGACATCATCGCCAAGCTCGGTCACACCCTCGAAAAATCGGCGGATATTCTTTTGATGCGTCAGGTCAAAAGCGGACGTCCTTGGCAGAAGCGCACGGATTGTCTCAAAAAAACTCCTATTCCTCATATCGCTCCCCATTGATATATAATTCACCAAGCCTGCAAAGTTCCCCTTGTCCAAGCTTGTAAGAGTCAATATATTCAGCACCTGATTTCATGACAGCGGTATCAAAAGAAGCCTGCAATGAGCTTGCCACGCCGTTCGTGACTGCGATGACCGCATTTTTCAGAATCGAATCAGTCCTTACATTCTCATCGTCCAAACCACGGATATAAGGCTGCCTGTTCAGAAAATACAAATCAAGCTCATTTTTCAGAGACGAGCCGAAGTCCGCAAATATTGCACCTGTCATTCCAGTTATATAGACATCAAAGACTTTGATGGAAACTGCACGGACGTTGCTGTAAGTCTCGTTGAAATCAGGATCAAGTACCGCCGTCAAAGGTTTTCTGTTTGCTCTTCCTGTATCCGGGTCGTAAGTACAAGCTTCACCGACAGCCTTGCACAATCCCCTGTCAGGGATTCGGTCAGGATAAATCTCGCTGTCAGCGGCGACATAAAGAAGAACGCCAGCCGGATGCTCCTTGTCACCATAAGGATAGATTTGAAGGACACCAGGAACTTCCAGCCCCCAAGTCCTGTAATCATTCAGTGAGCCTCCCTGTGGCTGCGGGCCGTAGCCTGCCTTTACCCTGTTCCTGTAATGCTCCTCCGTCTCATCGTCGGTTCCGGCATGTGTGGTTCCAAGCACAACGGCCCCCTGCTCAACGAAGCCCAGGGGGGATACAAATTTAAGAGTATCGGAGACGTTCAGGTTTCCGCCAAGCCCCGACTGAACGCAATAAACAGGAACTTCGACCGTATCATCTTCAATCCCTGTATTAGCAGAAACATTGTATAATAGGCCTGTCAAATCACTTTTGAGCTGAGTTCCGAGAGTCAGAACCTTGCCTTTTGCCACCGCCGTCACGCGAATCGTGCCTTCCCATGCCGTTCCCTTTGCAGGTTCCCCAACCCCGAACTGAATGCCGAGCTGCACAAGAGGATTTATCTGATGCCCTAGAACGTTCACGGTCTCAAAGCTCGCAGTGTCCGGGAACATCTGTAAGAAATTCCAACCTGCAAGCTTGTAAAGAATCACGAATATGCCCGCAACTACTTTCGAGAGTACCACGATAAAACTCTTAGGAAGCAGCCTGAGCTTATTATTGAATTTTTCCTGAAATGAATTGATTAAGAGATTGTATACATAATCAACCGTCTTGTTTTCGTAAGCCATTAGTGCAAAGCCTCCTGCCATTGAATATCATACATGCCGCCGCCAGCTTTCTGCTTATCCTGCATCACCTCAACGCTCAGCCTCACACGGTTTGTGCTTGCCGAAGAAAGCAAGGCAGAAACGCTGTCAGCCCCCGCATCGCTCTTGATCCAGTCCAAGTCTCGGCCAGCCGCATCGCCAGCCTTACGCAGGTTTCCGCTAGTAAGCGGCAAAGCTGCTACCGTCGCCCCAAACTCGCTGTGCATCCATTCGTCTCTTTGTGTGCCAGGAACGAGGTTGCCCCACCAGGTTTCTTTTGGACGTGCGTTCAAATCGTCCTTGTTTCCGCCAAAAAGCGAGAGATAAACCGCCGTGTCAAAGTTCCTGCAATCTTTCACAAGCCCGTCCTCAACAACAATATCCCCGCCGTCGTTGACAGAGATTAGAAGCACATCGCCCATAAAATCATTCTTGTCATCAGCCATAAAAATCCTTACTACTTACAAAAGTAGTCCTACATAATTCCAGTTCCGCTGCCTACGCTTCCAGCAACAGCCCCTGTTCCGTTAGTTGATATAATGCCCGCGTTCAGGTACGAGGTCACGCAAGTAGCGAGCTGAACAGCAAAGAAGTCGTTTCCGCCCTCAACCATTCCCACCATCACAGGAAAAGCCCCCGCCATAACGCCCTGAATAAGAGCCGGATTCCCTGTAAAAGTGCCAGTCGCAGTTCCAGAGACAGGAACAGGGCTTGCTGGTGGCGGCGGTGTCGCCGTTCCACTCACCTCGGTCGTAACCGTTCCAGCTGCCATCATCGCATCGATTCCTGCCGCAAGCTGACCCGCCAAAAGAGCGTCACCACCAGAAGTCATGCTTTTCATGGAATCGGTCGCAGAAACAAGAATCCCCTCGCATACAGAGCTGTCAACGCTGATTTTTCCCTCTCCGTTGCCTGAGAAAGTTCCCGCCGAGACTTGCCCCGCGTCAGTCGTGGTAATATCCCCGCTTTCCGCGTAGCGAGCGACAGCAACAGAGACAAGGCGCGCAAAGTCCGCGTCATTCTGCATCGTCGCGAAAGCTTCTTTCAAATCATCTTCTAAATCAGACTGTTTAAGACTCATTCGAACACTTGCCCCCATTTTGCCTTTATCGCAGAAATCTTCGCCGTAAAGCTCGGCAAAAAACTGTGGCTACCCGGGCTTCCATAAGTCACAGGGGCAGAGTCCGAAAGCGCGTCAAGAAGGTCGCTCACCATAGCCCCAAGCGTTGCCGTTGAGTTTCCTACTTCCATCTTGCCGCTTTCTAGCATGATAGAAGCATCTCCCTTCCCCGAAACCTTTATGTCACCCTCAACCGAAAAAGAAAAATCGGCAGGGCTTACCATCTCTATCTTTCCATCATTCAAAAGCTTAATGGCAGCCTTCACCTTGCCGTTTTCATCCCTCGAATAAAGAATCTTCTCGCCAGGCTTCGCTCCCTGCGAGACAGAAAGAACGCCCACGGCCACAAAATTGTTCGTGCCGTCCGTCTGAACAAGCACAATCCTGTCGTCAGGCAAAGGCGGCGAGTCATCCCCGCTTGGAGCAAAAGTCTCAGCCGTCACATTCGCGCCGAAGTACATCTCCACCGTCTGGACGATGAATTTCTCAATCTTAGTCTTAATCAATCTAGCTATTCTTCCCACGGAAATACCTCCGGCAATGTGCCAGTCCTGCTCTCAGGAAGGACAAGCGTAAAAGTTGTCTGCTCCCCGCCCCTGTCGTCACGAGTCAAAGTCACCTCATCTGCCAATAGCTTTGTCTCCCTGTAAATCTCTGCCCCAGGGGCCTTCACGCTCACAGCCATATTCTCACGGTAAACTCTGCCGTTCTTGTCCCTGTGCCCGCTCACCGTGAGCTTGTATTTTACGCACTGAGCAAACATCTTACCCGCAAGAGCCTTAACGGATTCTTCAAGAGTACCCTCAACGGCATCATCAATCTGCTTTCCCCAGCATCGTAGAACGCCCTTGTTTATGAGCAATTTGTTCTCATAAGTATATTTCTGAGAGTCCGCGGTCTTGCTTGTTTTCGTGTAGCCGGTTATATGGCTGTACATCTTCTGGCCGTCAAATTCCGGCGCACATGAGATAAAAGGAACCTCTCCCTGTTTGAAAGTCGCGGAAACAGCCTCGACCTTCGGGCGATAAATCAACAGGTTTCCATCAACTGTATTCGTCAAAAACATATTTCTCTGCTCAGCAAGCTTCGAGAGAAAATCCCAAATCTTGTCGTCAAGCCCTACATCAACCTTCTCGAACGCAGAGCCAACGCTTCCCTGCACAACGACACCGATTCCAAAAGGCTCGCACACAGTCTCCGCAATCTGCTTCAAATCAAGCCCGCTGTACTCGGCTGGGAAAAGCGACGGTGGAAGACACGAGTCCACGAGAACGCCGCAAAGTGGATACCCCTGAACATTTATCGTCTGAGAAGCAGGCTGCACGCTCGGAGTCGGTGGCAAAGCCTTGCCCGTGAAGACCAAATCATCGTCAAAATAAACGTCGAATGTCGGATAAGAAAAAGGCCGGAATGCGTTCCTTAGATCCGCGCTATTTTCATTCCAGACCGAAGAAAAAGAAAAACCGTCCGTTCCAGAAACAGAACGAACCAAAGTGAACCCAGTGAAGCCTGTGTAATATTGGCCAAGCCCCTTCAATCCCAGATCCTGGGGGGCATTTTTATCGAGTTTCACGGATTCCTTCGCCTTTGTCAAAGCTCCGTCAGAAACATTCGGGATAATAAGCACGTCGCCAGGATAAATGACAGGGCTGCCATCAAGCACGGTCTTTCTTCCCGAAAGCTGTGGATTAGCCTTTACGATTGAATTCCACTGGGCGGGGTTTCCGTAATATTTAGTGGCGATTCTGTTGAGCGTTTCACCCGGCTGAACCTTGTGAGTCTTAGCCATAATAGCGAACCTCCCGCCCCATCGGAAGCAAAACAATTTCGTCAGCCGTAAGCTCGTTGTCTGCTATGAACTGGTCAAGCCTGTCAAATCCAGCTTCCCCATAAAGCTCGCAAAGAAGCTCCAAAACCTGCCTGTCTCTGTCAAGCTTCAAAATTCTTGTAACTGGCAGGTCGAACGAAACCGTCTCCAGCACCTTGACCGCGCTCACAATTGTTTCCAGTAATGCAGAATAGCCCTCGCCTGTGTCAACGAAAGCATCCTTTTCTATCTGTGAGTCAACATATTCCTTATAGACCTCAAATTGCTCAGCAATCAAATCAGCCGCATTAAGCACCGCCGAACGGCTCTGAAATCCACCGGACTCAACGTTCGCAGCATTAGGTGAAACAGCCCCGCCATTACCGCCAGAAATTCCGCCAGAAGAAGCCCCAGCAGAGCCAGATGAGCCGGTTGTCACAGAGCCTGTAGAAAAAGAAACGCTCCCCATGCTTGCGCTAGAAGCCGTCTTTGCAACACCAAATCCCATCGCTGCAACCAAAGCACCCACCATCGTGCTTGTCGCGGCATACTGATTCCTCACCGCCTTCAGCCCCAGGGGGTCTTTCTTTACGTTGTTGATCATATCCTTTATGATGCTTGAATAACCTTCGATTTTTGCAAGGGCACTTATTGCAATCTCGCTAGGAAGACGTGCCGTTTTTATCAGAACCGTGGCAATGTTCTGAGCGTTTTCCGCAAGCTGGTCAACCTTATTGATCCAGCCTGTCACATTATTCTTATAAGTCTGGACTTTTTGTTGAAGTTCCTCGGCCTTATCCCCGGCCTTTTTTACCATATTGGAAATCCCCTTATAAAGGGAATCCGCCTGCATTTTAAGCACAGATTGCAGCTGTAATTTATCGTCAATGCTGCCAGTCTCAACCAGCTCAGAGAAAGAAGACGAAGCCGCATCCTCGTAGCCATCAGCAGCAGAAGCCAAAGTATCTTCGGCAGCGACATCGCTCTCTGGAAAAGCCGTAGCCGTAATCGTCTCAGAAAAAGTGACTTTTACGCTCGATTCGTTCAGGCCAGAAACAAGATTGTCGCTCCGCCCGATCTCACCAGTTGGAACGACATTGTATTTTCCATAAATCGGATGCTCTAGGATTCCATAGCCACGCTCACAAAGCAAAGCCTCAAAATCATCAGCCTGTTTGAGACAATCCGCGCCCGAAAATATGGCCGTCATCGGAAATTTCTTTCCGCCAAGACCAAGAGACTGAATCTCCGCACCATCAACATCCGGGAAAACATTCTCTGCCGTTTTGAGCGTTGTCTTACGTTCCAGCCCTGAGTCATAATTGAAAGTCATCCGTTTCCCGCTCGGAGAAGTATAAGCCGCCTCGCCTATCTCATCGTTCCATGCCATTTATTTTCTCCCAGTAAAAAGCGTGAACGCTGGGGCTTCCATCGCACCGTTCTTCACGCTCAGCCCCTCATCAAGCCCGATTTCAACCCTGTTAGTGGTGAAACTTTCCTCTCGTGAGTAGCTGCTTGCCATTGCAGCCGTCCGGGTCGGAGCAGCAGTCGCAACCTCGCTCTTCGCCGAATCCTCTTCTTCTTCACTTTCCGTAGTTCCGCCCGCCAGCAGACTTGCCCGCGTGGTCTCGAACCAGTTCGAGACTCGATCGAGGATATTACCAATCATTGGCAAAAATGAAAGGATGTCTAAAATTCCTTTTAATGGCGATACTAAAAATTCCAAGATTGCAAGTCCAATTTTTTTCAAGCCTGATATAATTGAGCCTGACTTGAACATAGAAAATATAGTTTGAAAAATTTCCCAAATATGCTTAAACGGCGAAACCAAAAAATCTAGTATAGTTGCTCCGAGAGTTTTTATTCCCTCTAAAAATCCACCATTCTTAAACGCTGAGAATACATTCTGAATGGCTTCTTTTATTCGCACAAACGGTGAAATAAGGAATTGAACAATCTTAATACCCATCTCCCTTATTTCCGATAAAAACCAACTTTCCTTTAAGCCTGAAAATATATTTTGGATTGCACTCCCTATAACTTTAATTTCTTTTAGGAAATTGCCAGCTTTGAAAGCTCCGAATATGCTTCGAATCGTCTTAAATGCAATCAAAAAAGGAGCTGTAAGCAATTGAAGAACAGAAAGACCAATCATTTTAAGACCGTTGATAAATCCGCCTGCCTTGAAAGTCGCGAAAATATCAAAAACGCTGCGAATGACTTTCCATGCAAGTTCAAATGGTGAAATAAGTAAATTTAAAATTATGCCAGCTATTCCCTTCATGTCACGAATTCTCGTAAAAAATCCATCCACGGCATCAGTTACGGTTTTCCATTTGTTCGTGAGTACCAGAATAAGACCGATAAGAGCGACAATTGCGATAACCACAAGCGCGACAGGATTCATGCTCATAACGGCATTGAACAACGCCTGAGCAGCAGCGGCAATCTTTGCCCCGATTGCATACGCTTTCATTCCGGCAGCAGCAGCCAAAGAAGCCGTTCCAGTTGCCTTTATTGCGATAGCCGTTCCCATAGTCGCAGCCTTATATGCAATCATCAGACCTTTTCCAAATCCCATTACGATATTAAAAGCTTGCATCGCTTTTGTTGCTAAAAAAATACCATCCATGATAATACGCCACACTATAGCGACAGCTCCAATTGCAAAGATTGCGTATCTCATGCTCCATAACATTTTTAGGACTTTCAATCCGCCGACAAGAATAGGCCCAAAAGGACTGTCAATCTTATGAATTGCCTCTTCTATTATAGGGCTGATCTGGCTCATAACCCCCTTTATAATGGCCGGCAGTTTGTTGATTATATTTACGATTGTAGGAACGATATTCCGGGTGAAAGCTATCACCGAATCCTGCATGTTTTTTAGCGGTACATCTATCGACCTTCCCAAAGCCATGTTCGCGAGCAAATCCTGCACACTTGTTTTCATCATACCGAAGGAACCAGACAAGGTTGACATCGATTCTTTTGCGAAGTTCCCGGCATATTGCGCCGTTCGTTCAAAGAACATCTTCATCGCAACCTCTGCTTTTTCTGCGTTTGAGGCCGTCTTCCATTTGAAGTTCATGCCTTTTTCCAACGCATAAGCCTCTAATGTCGTAGCGTTCATGGCTACGCCGAGGTTATCCATCATCGTGAAGTTGCCCTTCGCTGCACCTGCAATGCTTTCCATCGCAAACTTGGTATCAATACCCATAACAGAAGCAACATCAGCAGCCCTCTGCATTGCCTGTGTCGTCAGTTCCATTGCCCTTACCTGAGAAACACCAGAGCCTTGAAAAAGACTTCCCATCTTGTTCGCAGTTGCCATGTAATCAGAAGCAGAAAGTCCCATGTTTTTATATGCGCTTTCTGCAAGTTTCTGTACATTTGAAGCGTATTTCGAGAATACGGCCTCAGTTCCGCCCAGATTCTGCTCAAGCTCCATGCCAAGAGGAATAGCTTGTTTGAGAACAGCACCAGTAGTTGCAGCTACAGCACCGAACGCACCGACGACAGCTTTTTGTGCCGACGCACCGAATGCTTGAAAACGAAGTTCAGCGGCTTCCATTTGTTTTGGCAATGCACGGCTGAGACGATTTCCTGCTCCAGAAATCCTGTCGAGAACCCTACTTGCTCTGTCTACTACGCTGAATTCGGTTGCAACCGCATATGTTTTTGCCATCAAAAAGCCTCTCTGTGACTTGCGAGATTGTTACATCTACCGTATAATACATGTATGACATTTGATGAACTGACAGAAGAACAGAAAGAATCTCTTCTCAAAGCTGAAAAGCAAGGCCTTACACTAGGTAAAACCCTCGTGTATCTTATAGCTCTTGCAATCGCTGTTCCTCTTTTTATCTTCAACCATCCGATTATTGCTTGTTTCGTCATTGTTATGGCAATTCTAGCCCCCCATTCAGAAGAGGCTAAAAAATCAATTCTTGACGACCCGAAAGCCTTAGCAAAATAATTCTTTCCCATTCAGTTACTCCTCCTCACTACTTTCATTAGTAGTGTAAGTCGGCTCGCCGTTGTTGTTCTCCAGCGTATGCGGCACAAACTCCATCCGCTTCATAAGCTCACGCTCACGCTTCTGAGTCTGCATTACCTGCATGAAGCTCAGGCCGGAATGTCTTCGGGCTTCCAAATCATAAGTCGTAAGACCGTTATCCAGAAGTTTCTCGCTTGCGGCAGCTTCCTTGTTCCTGTCAACGCTCGGACGGTTCAAGCCGGTCCAGGTACACTGCATCCATGCGCTCACAATCCGCCACTGCTCAGGATTGTTCCAAGCCCTCGCAAAGCCCGGCAAGTCAATCTGCCCGCTCAAAGCAAGCTGACTGAGCCAAGAATTGTACATCGGCTGAGTCACCTCGTTAGCGAACTTCTTCACGAAACGGCTGAGATATACCTCAAATTCATTATTTGCCTGTCGGCTCGCTGAATAGTTATTCCCGAACTCCAGCATGAGAACTTCCGGCGGCAAACCGTGACTCCATGCCAAAACAGCGATAATCGACTTCTCGAAAGTCGCATAGTTCACATTCGGGCGGTTAGTTTGGAAGCTCGTGATTTTTCCGCCGTTAGGGGCCTTGTACACGGTTCCAGGATTCATAATGTCAATCTGATTTGTAGGCGGCGTGACCACAGGCGGATAGCCCATCGGCATGATTCCGTCTGGTGCAGGCGGAAGAGGTGCGCCACCAATCGCTCCGTTCGGCACTGCTCCGCCTGGAACAGCCCCAGCCCTCGCCAAATCGCTAGGCCGTGCAATAGAAATATGATTCGGCTCTTCTTCCAAAAAAAGCGGAATCATTGCATTTACGAGGCTCGCACGAACCTCAGCATCTCTTGTGCGGTCAAGGTCTTTAAGCATGTAGATTGAATCCGAAAGAAACGGCTCGCCACGAACATCGTCAACAAAATGCTCGCTGCCATACACCATCCAGCTGATGAGCCTTCCGCTCTTCTCGCCCCTAACAGGGATTCTTTCGTACTCAAAAACGCCGTTTACATCGCTCTGAACATAAAAAGCGACCCTTTTACCCCAGCGGTCAAACTCAACGCCATGCTTTATGTAATGCCCCTCACGCAGATTCGGGCTGTCTGGAGTCCTAACATGGTCTCCGTTCACCCACTGCCAGCGAGGAAGTCCAGTATTCTGATCAAGTCTTGAAATGATTATGCCGTCGCCCGAAATAAGCGACTCGAAGCGTACACGCTCCTGAAAAGCTCCGAAAGTCTCTTTCTTTCCCCAGTCGAATACGGTCGGGGTATTTGCGTAAAGGTCAAACTGAGTTGCAATCCGCTCGCCCCACTCAACAGCCTTTTCTTCACGCTCCACCTCGCCCAGATTTGGAAAAAGCACCGCGCCTGTCGGAGTCGGAGTCGCAACAATCCCGGTGTGAATCTCGTTCCACACAAGGCGACGGATAACGCCCTTAGCATAGATGTTCGTCCGGAAAAGCTGCATAGACCTTCTTCTTAGCCGCCAGTAATCAACGAAAGTCCACTGGCTCACTGGCCCCAATGAGCCGAAAAACTTAGAGCCGTCCCAGTAATCCCCGCCGAAATAATCTGCCAGGGCCTTGACGGTCATATCCTTGAGAAAATTGCCATAATTTTCGATTGATTTCTCACTCATCATCAGTACCCCGGAATTACCTGACTCCATCGGCCAGAGCCGTAAAGAGCCTCTGTTAGCTTGTCAATCTCAGCCAGAAGCCTCTGTTTCTGCGCAATAAGAGTGCCGATGTCAGCCCTCTTCACGGTCTGCCTATCCTGCCCGGTGTCAATCGTGTATTCCTGAATGCCGTCGCTAGCAGAAAGAGCGGCAATCGCACGGTCAATCTGATTGAGAAGAATCTTGTCATTTTTCAGCTGGGTCTCGTAATAAGTATAAGAATCCAGTTTCGTAACCCCATGCGGGTCATCAAGCAACATTCCCATTAATAACTAAGCTCCTATTTGTTCCAGTTCTTCCTGCAACTCGTTTATCTCGTCGCGAATTTTCTGCCGTTCTTCCATAAGCTCATCAATATCATAAGG
>Ga0310695_10005282_pt1 | contig 22690 bp, 17 predicted proteins | sample RumenRJG_04DNA_FD_203882 | JGI IMG/M metagenome (GOLD analysis project Ga0310695, IMG submission 203882) | Bovine rumen microbial communities from Lethbridge, Alberta, Canada - RJG_04 (v2) (version 2) | ecosystem: Host-associated > Mammals > Digestive system > Stomach > Rumen | place: Canada...
GAGATCTGGAAGAAGGGCACGTTCGCCTCGCCGGCGACTGCCTTGGCGAGCAGGGTCTTGCCGGTGCCCGGCGGGCCGACGAGAAGAGCGCCCCTCGGGCACCTGGCGCCGATCGCGGCGTACTTCTCGGGATGCTCGAGGAAGCTCACGATCTCGGCCAACGACTCCTTGGCCTCGTCCTGGCCGGCGACGTCCTTGAACGTCACGCCGGTCTCCTTGCCCTTGACCTCGCGCACGTTGGATCTGCCGAGGCCGCCGCCCATGCCGAAGCCGCCGCCGAAGTTCATCGAGGGCGCGTCGTCGCCCATCTGCTTGCGCAGCCTTCGGTTGAGCAGCCAGCCGCCGCCGAAGATCAGCAGCAGCGGGATGCCGTACGAGATGAGCATGTAGAGCCAGAGGTTGCTGTTCTGGTCGGGGATCGTGGCCGAGAAGTCCACGTGCTTGTCCTGGAGCTTCTTGACCAGGTCGTCGTCGTTGGGGAACTGCGTGGTCTTGTAGGTCTTCTTGCTGTCTCCGTCACCGGTGGTGAAGCGGATCTGGCTCGCCCCGGTGTCGAGCTGCACCTGCTTGACCTCGCCGGCGTCAACCTTGCCGAGGAAGTCGCTGTAGCTGACCTCCTCGATCGCCCCGCTGGTGAGGCTGGGGTAGAGCACCGACCTGATTGCGAAGGCGGCCACTATCGCGACGATGACGTACACGATCATCGACTGGCGCTTCTTCTTGTCGTCCATCTGCATCGAGCTGCACTCCTTGCGCTTGGCCCCAAAGGGGCGCGGCTAATGTGTTCCTGATACCCAAGTTGCGCGGATTTCGTCGCCGAGATTCACGCACTCGTCACATCTCTTGATGATATCGCTCATCGGCGCCTTTGGGTCCCTCTCGTGCTATCATGCCTTCTCGAAGCTGTGAAGGGGACAGTACCCGGGGCAGCGCGACCCAAAGCGAGCGGGGGAGGGTGAGAGCCCCGCGGGAGCGTCCCGGCGAACATCACCCCGGAGCTGCGGCCCGAACGCGCAAGCAAGTAGGCGTCGCCGGAGTGGCCGCCGACACAGGCCAGCCGAGTAAGGCGGACAATCCGCTCGCTGGGTGGTTACAAGCGAAGTGTTTTCGAAGGCGCTTCGTCCCAGCATGAGGGACGGGCGTCTTTTTTGATGCTCGCGACGAGAGGTGAGAGCGTGGCTAACAAGTACAAGCAGACCATGAACCTGCCCAAGACCGGGTTCCCCATGAGGGCCGGCCTCGCCCAGCACGAGCCCGAGAGGCTCAAGAGCTGGGAGGACAACGACGTCTACGGCCAGATGCTGAAGAAGAACGAGGGTCACGAGAAGTTCGTCCTCCACGATGGACCCCCGTATGCCAACGGCCCGATCCACCTCGGCCACGCGCAGAACAAGATCTCCAAGGACATCATCAACCGCTACTGGTCCATGCGCGGCTACCAGACGCCGTACGTCCCCGGCTGGGACTGCCACGGCCAGCCCATCGAGCACAAGGTCGAGGAGATGCTCGGCACGGCCAAGTTCAACGAGCTGCCGACCGCCAAGATCCGCGAGCTCTGCCGCAAGATGGCCGTCGAGCAGGTCGACACCCAGCGACAGGGCTTCAAGCGCCTCGGCGTCCTGGCCGAGTGGGACAACCCCTACCTCACCTACGTCAACGACTACGACGCGACCGACGTCGAGATCTTCAAGGCGATCTACGACTCCGGCGCGATTTACCGCGGCCGCAAGCCGGTCCACTGGTGCAGCCACTGCCACACGGCCCTCTCCGAGGCCGAGATCGAGTACTCCGACGAGGTCTCGCCGGCCATCTTCGTGCGCTTCGAGATGACCACCGTGCCCGCCGGCCTCGAGGCCTACGAGGGCAACCTCTGGGTCGATATCTGGACGACCACGCCCTGGACGCTCCCCGCTGACGACGCCGTCATCCTGCACCCCGAGGCCGACTACGTCGCCATCCTCGTCGACGGCCGCGCCGAGATCATGGCCCAGGCCCTCGTCGAGAAGAACTGTGAGAAGTTCGGCTACGGCGAGTGCGAGCTCGCGACCACGGCCTCCGGCGAGGTCTGGCGCATGAGCGGCGTCGAGCTCTGCCACAACAAGTACAAGCAGCCGATCTTCGCCGACCAGGGCGAGGAGGGCGAGTTCATCTACGCCGACTACGTCACCCTCGAGGACGGCACCGGCATCGTCCACACCGCGCCCGGCCACGGCGTCGACGACTACAACGCCGGCATGAGGTTCGACATCCCCATCGTCATGCCCGTCGACGACAACGGCTGCTTCTACAAGGGCGAGGGCATCGGCACCGGCGGCCCGTGGGGCGGCATGGAGGTCAACGAGGCCAACCCCAAGATCATCGAGTGGCTCGACGAGCGCGGCACGCTGATCCTGCACGAGGACATCAACCACAGCTACCCGCACTGTTGGCGCTGCAAGAGGCCCGTCATCTTCCGTGCCACGAGCCAGTGGTTCGTCTCCATGGACAAGACCGGCCTGCGCGAGAAGGCCGCCGACGAGCTCTCCCGCGTCAACTTCTACCCGGCCCACGCCGTCAAGCGCATCGGCTCCATGGTCGAGGGCCGACCCGACTGGTGCATCTCGCGCCAGCGCAACTGGGGCGTGCCCATCCCGGCATTCACCTGCCAGGACTGCGGCGAGACCGTCATGAACGACGACACCCTCGACGCCACCATCGGGCTCTTCCGCGAGAAGGGCTCCGACGCCTGGTTCACCGACGACCCCGCCGACTACCTCGGCGAGGCCTGCGTCTGTCCCTCCTGCGGCAGCCACAACCTCAAGGCCAACAGCGACATCCTCGACGTCTGGTGGGACTCCGGCGTCTCTCACACCGCCGTCTGCAAGCACCGCGGCTACCTCAAGTTCCCGGCTGACGTCTACCTCGAGGGCTCCGACCAGCACCGCGGCTGGTTCATGAGCTCGCTCATGACCTCCGTGGGCGCCTACGGCGTCGCGCCCTACAAGGCCGTCATCTCCCAGGGCTTCACCCTCGACGGCAAGGGCCGCAAGATGAGCAAGTCGCTCGGCAACGTCATCGACCCCAACAAGGTCTGCGACAACCAGGGCGCCGACGTCCTCAGGCTCTGGCTTTCCTCGGTCGACACCTCCGTCGACGTCCCCTGTGACGACGACATCCTCAGCCACGTCGGCGACGCGTACCGCAAGATCCGCAACACCCTGCGCTTCCTGCTCGGCGAGATCGAGGACCAGTTCGACCCCGCGACCGACGCGCTGCCCTTCGAGGAGCTCGAGGCCTTCGACAAGCTCGCCCTCGCCCACATGTGCGAGGTGCACCGCGTCGTCTCCGAGGCCTACTCCCAGTACCGCTTCAACGTGGTCTACCGCAACCTCTACGACTACGTGACCGAGCTCTCCAACGGCTACCTCAACGCCACCAAGGACCGCGTCTACTGCGGCGCCAAGGGCTCCCATGGCCGCCGCTCCGCGCAGACCGTGTGGGCCCACGTGCTCGCCATGCTCGTCCACGACCTGCAGCCGATCCTCGTCTACACCACCGACGAGGTCATGTGCCACCTGCCCGCCTCCATGCGCGACGGCCAGGAGTTCGCGGCCCTGCTCGACTGGTACGAGGCGCCCGTCTCCGACGAGGCCTGCGCGCCCTACCAGGCGGCCTACGACCTGCTGAACGAGGCCCGCGCCGCCTTCACCAAGGCCTACGAGGAGGTCAGCACCACCGGCTCGCTCGAGGAGAAGTCCTCCCAGGCGACCCGCGCCGAGCTGACGCTGCCCGCCGAGCACCTCGCTGCCCTCGCTGGCGACGAGCCGGTCAACCTCGCCGAGGTCTTTGTCTGCTCGAGCGTCTGCGTCCACGGCGGAGAAGAGCTCGCCTGCGAGGTCCTTCCCGCCACGGGGGAGAAGTGCCCCCGCTGCTGGAACTGGCGCGAGCTGGGTGAGGACGGCCTCTGCGACCGCTGCCACGACGCCGTGGCCGAGGCCGGGTGCGAGGACTAGTGAGTTACGTGGAAGCCGCCACATCCGCACCGTCGCGCGGGACCCGCGTCTTCGCGTATTGGTCGGTCGTCGTCCTTGGCGTCCTGGTTGACCAGGCCGTCAAGGCGGCGGTCCGTGCCACGCTCCCGATCGGGCAGCGCGCGCCGCTCATTCCCGGCGTCATCGAGCTCTGCCACGTCGAGAACGCCGGCGCCGCATTCAGCCTCGGCCAGGGCGCTGGCGTCTTCTTCGTCCTCTTCGCCCTCGCGGTCCTCTTCGGCGTCCTTTTCGTCATCGGCCGCTACGAGCTGCCGCTTCCGCTCGTGTGCACCCTCTCGGCGGTGTCGGCCGGCGGCGTCGGCAACATGATCGACCGCATCGCGAGCGGCACCGTGACCGACTTCTTCGCCACGACCTTCGTGAGCTTCCCGGTCTTCAACGTCGCCGACATCCTCGTCACCTGCGGCGTCGTCGCGTCCCTCGCGCTCTACTTCGCCTGGGAGACGCGCCGCGCCCGCGAGCGCTAGCAGACCAGCGCGCGCGACCCGCCCACCCAAGGCAATGCAAAGGAGTCCCATGTCCTCACGACTGGTCAGCGCCCTCGTCGGCCCGGACGCCGACGGGCAGAGGCTCGACGCCTTTCTCGCCCGCGTCGAGGGCATGCCGTCGAGAAGCGCGTGCGCCAAGCTCATCGAGGCCGGCGCCGTGACCATCAACTCCACGCTCGCGACCTCGAAGAGCGAGGCCGTGTGCCTGGGCGACCGCATCGAGGCGACCGTGCCCGAGGTTGAGGCCGAGGGCGGTCCGCTCACGCCCAACCCCGAGATCGACCTCGACATCCGCTTCGAGGACGACCACCTCATCGTCCTGTCCAAGCAGGCCGGCCTCGTGTGCCACCCGAGCCCCGGCCACGTCGACGACACGCTCGCCAACGCGCTCGTCGCGCACTGCGGCTACGGCCACCTCGGCATGCTGCAGGGGGAGGACCGCCCCGGCATCGTGCACCGCCTCGACATGGACACCTCGGGCCTCATGGTCGCCGCCAAGGACGACGAGGTCCAGAAGGCGCTCCAGGACCTGATCAGGCTGCGCGTGCTCGACCGCCGCTACATCACGCTGGTCCACGGCTACGTCGCGCCCGACGAGGGCACGATCACGACCGGCATCGCCCGCTCCACGCGCGACCGCCTCAAGATGGCCGTCAGCGACGACCCCATGGCGCGCGAGGCCATCACGACCTTCCGCACGCTCGAGCGCTTCGAGGCCGGCCGCTTCGACGACGGCTTCTCCCTGCTCGAGTGCCACCTCTACACCGGCCGCACGCACCAGATCCGCGTGCACATGCGCCACATCGGCCACCCCTGCGTGGGCGACCAGCTCTACGGCCGCGGCGACGACCGCGCCAACCGGGGCCTGCGCCGGCAGTTCCTGCACTCCTGGTCGATCCGCTTCGACCACCCCATAACGGGAGAGTTGATAGAGCGCACCGATATTCTCCCTAGCGATTTGCGCGCTGTACTAGAATCGATGCAGGACGCCTCCATGGGACGCACCGAGGCAGGGGAGAAGATCTGCCCTCGGCTCGTGGGCTAGGCGGCCGCTTCAAGCACTACGGATGAGAGGTTGCGCACGTGGAATTCACCAAGATAGGGCTCACCCCGATCGTCATCTTCAACCTGATCGTGTGGCTCTTCTTCACGCTCTCGTACTTCTACCAGTTCGTCTACATCATCAGGGTCATCTTCAAGGGTGACGTGGTCCTGCCCAAGGCGAAGAAGAAGCACACCTATGCCTTCGTGATCGCGGCCCACAACGAGGAGCCGGTCATCGGCAACCTCGTCAAGTCCATCCTGACGCAGGACTACGACGGCGAGATCGACTGCTACGTCGTCGCCGACGCCTGCACCGACGACACCGCGGCAGAGGCCGAGCGTGCCGGCGCCATCACCTGGGAGCGCAACGACCTCGTGCGCAAGGGCAAGAGCTGGGTCCTCGACTACGCCTTCGACCGCATCCTCAACGAGACGGGCGACAAGTACGACGCCTTCTTCGTCATGGACGCCGACAACATCATCGCGCCGAACTACGTCGAGATCATGAATGACGCCTTCGACGCCGGCTACCTCGTCTGCACGAGCTACCGCAACTCCAAGAACTTCGACTCCAGCTGGATCAGCTCGGCCTACGCCCTCTGGTTCCTCCGCGAGGCCAAGTTCCTCAACAACGCCCGCATGATGCTGGGCACGAGCTGCGCCATCTCCGGCTCCGGCTGGATGGTCTCGTCGGCCATCATCCGCGGCATGCACGGCTGGAACTTCCACACCCTCACCGAGGACATCCAGTTCTCTAGCTTCTGCAACACCCACGGCATCCAGATCGGCTACGCGCCCGCCGAGTTCTTCGACGAGCAGCCCCTCACGTTCGCGGCGTCCTGGACGCAGCGCATGCGCTGGACCAAGGGCTTCTACCAGGTGTTCTTCTCCTACAACCGCAGCTTCATCCGCGGCATCGTGAAGGACAAGTCGTTCGCCTCGTACGACATGCTCATGACGGTTGCCCCCGGCATGATCCTGACGCTCCTCTCGGCGTTCGTGAACGCGGCGTACCTGATCATCGGCTCGCTCAGCCACGGCTTCATCGCGACCGAGGGCGAGCTCTCGATGTGCGTCGGCTCTCTGATCATGACCTTCGCGTCGATGTACGTGGTCTTCTTCCTGCTCGCCATCCTCACGACCGTGTCCGAGCGCAAGCACATCCACGCGAAGAAGAAGTGGCGCATCGTCACCAACTGCTTCACGTTCCCGATCTTCATGATGAGCTACATCCCCATCACGGTGGCCGCGCTCTTCAAGAGGGTCGAGTGGGTGCCCACCAAGCACGACATCGCGGTCAATTTTGACGAGGTTATGAGCGAGGGGTCCAAGTAGGCCCCGCCACGCCCGCGGTGGTACACTTGCCAACAATTTAACGGCCAGAAAAATGCGCCCCTTCGGGGGCGCGCGTATATGGATAGGAGACCTGCATGGCAACGTTCTTTGAGGGAGAGTCCCACACCTTCTCCGAGTACCTTCTCGTTCCCGGATATTCCTCGCATGAGAACATCCCGGCCAACGTCTCCCTCGAGACCCCGCTTGTCAAGTTCAAGCGCGGAGAAGAGCCTGCCATCAAGATGAACATCCCCATGGTCTCGGCGATCATGCAGGCCGTCTCCGGCCCGCGCCTGGCCATCGCCCTCGCGCAGCAGGGCGGCATCTCCTTCATCTACGGCTCGCAGACCCCCGAGCAGGAGGCCTCGATGGTCCGCGAGGTCAAGTCCTACAAGGCCGGCTTCGTCGTCTCCGACTCCACCCTCACGCCCGACATGACCCTGCAGGACGTGCTCGACCTGCGCGACCGCACGGGCCACACCACCATGCCCGTCACCGACAACGGCGACGCCCGCGGCAAGTTCTGCGGCATCGTCACCTCCCGCGACTACCGCGTCTCGCGCGACGACCGCAACAAGAAGGTCTCCGAGTTCATGACGCCGGCCGCCGAGTGCATCGTGGCCGACCCCTCGACCTCCCTCAAGGTCTGCAACGACATCATCTGGGAGCACAAGATCAACACCCTGCCGATCGTCGACGGCGAGGGCAACCTCTGCTCGCTCGTCTTCCGCAAGGACTACGACTCCCACAAGTCCCGCCCGGACGAGCTGCTTGACGAGCACAAGCGCTACATCGTCGGCGCGGGCATCAATACCCGCGACTACGCCGAGCGCGTGCCCCTGCTCGTTGACGCCGGCGCCGACGTCCTCTGCATCGACTCCTCCGAGGGCTTCTCCGAGTGGCAGAAGCTCACCCTCGAGTGGGTCCGCGAGCACTACGGCGACTCCGTCAAGGTCGGTGCGGGCAACGTCGTCGACGCCGAGGGCTTCCGCTTCCTGGTCGAGGCCGGCGCGGACTTCGTCAAGGTCGGCATCGGCGGCGGCTCCATCTGCATCACCCGCGAGCAGAAGGGCATCGGCCGTGGCCAGGCCTCCGCGCTCATCGACGTGTGCCGCGCTCGCGACGAGTACTTCGAGGAGACGGGCGTCTACGTGCCGGTCTGCTCCGACGGTGGCATCGTCTACGACTACCACATGACCCTCGCGCTCGCCATGGGCGCCGACTTCCTCATGCTCGGCCGCTACTTCGCGCGCTTCGACGAGTCGCCGACCCGTCGCCTCAACGTCAACGGCTCCTACGTGAAGGAGTACTGGGGCGAGGGCTCCGCGCGTGCCCGCAACTGGGCCCGCTACGACCTCGGCGGTTCCAAGAAGTCCCTCTCCTTCGTCGAGGGCGTCGACTCCTACGTCCCCTACGCCGGCCCGCTCAAGGACAACGTCGAGAACTCGCTCACCAAGGTCCGTTCCACGATGTGCAACTGCGGCGCGCTTGACCTCCCCGAGCTTCGCGACAAGGCCAAGATCACGCTCGTCTCGTCCACCTCGCTCGTCGAGGGCGGCGCGCACGACGTCATCCTGAAGGACTCCAACTCCGACGTGAACTTCCGCTCGTAGCGGGGTCCCTGACACACGCACGTAACGACGCCTGCCACCGCAGGCCCTATAATGGGTCGCGGTGGCAGACTACTTAGAAAGGTTAGATCGTGGCAGAGAGCAGTGAGAACAAGGCGGGCGTGCCCCCCTACGACGCCAGCGCCATCGAGAGCAAGTGGCAGAGGGTCTGGGAGGACGAGGGCGTCCACAAGGCGGGGGAGGACCCCACCAAGCCCAAGAAGTACGTCCTCGAGATGTTCCCGTACCCGTCGGGCGACCTGCACATGGGTCACGCCCGCAACTACACCATCGGCGACGCCATGGCGCGCCAGGCCCGCATGAGGGGCTACGACGTCCTGCACCCCATGGGATTCGACGCGTTCGGCCTTCCCGCCGAGAACGCGGCCATCAAGCACAACACCCAGGCCGGAAAGTGGACGCACGAGAACATCGCCCAGGCCGTCAAGACCATGAAGCGCATGGGCTTCTCCTACGACTACGACCGCATGTTCAACACCTGCGACCCCGAGTACTACAAGTGGGGCCAGTGGATGTTCATCAAGATGTGGGAGAAGGGCCTGGCCTACCGTGACACCTCGCCCGTCAACTGGTGCCCCACGTGCCAGACCGTGCTCGCCAACGAGCAGGTCGTCAACGGCGAGTGCTGGAGGTGCGGCACGGTCCCCGAGAAGCGCAACCTCTCGCAGTGGTACCTCAAGATCACCGACTACGCCCAGGAGCTCCTCGACGACCTCGACAAGCTCGACGGCTGGCCCGAGAACGTCAAGGCGCAGCAGCGCAACTGGATCGGCCGCTCCGAGGGTGCCGAGATCGACTTCACCCTCGCCGACGTCGACGGCACGACCCCGACCGACCGCAAGGTGACCGTCTTCACCACCCGCGCCGACACCATCTTCGGCGTCTCGTTCATGGTGCTGCCGCCCGAGAGCGAGCTCGCCGCCGAGCTCGTCGCCGGCACCGAGTACGAGGCGGCCTACCTCGAGCTCAAGAGTGCGACCGAGAAGGTCAGCGCCGTTGACCGCCAGGGCTCCGAGCGTGAGAAGCACGGCGTGCCCACCGGCCGTTTCGTCATCAACCCGATCAACGGCCGCCCCGTGCCCGTCTGGGTCGCCGACTACGTCCTGATGGACTACGGCACCGGCGCCGTCATGGGCGTCCCTTGCGGCGACCAGCGCGACTTCGACTTCGCCAAGAAGTACGACCTCGAGATCGCCCCGATCATCTGCGAGAAGGACGACCCCCTCTACGAGGAGCTCAAGGACGAGCGCGAGCTTCGCGTCACCTCCGTCGACTGGGACGGCGCCATGGAGGCCGAGGGCTACCTCGTCCAGTCCGGCGAGTTCACGGGCCTCAAGGGCGGCAAGCACTCCGAGGCCGTCGACGCGATCACCAAGTGGCTCTCCGACCACGACTGCGGCCGCGAGACTGTCCAGTTCCGCCTGCGCGACTGGCTCATCAGCCGCCAGCGCTACTGGGGCAACCCCATCCCGATGATCCACTGCGACTGCTGCGGCGACGTCCCCGTTCCCTACGAGGACCTGCCCGTCATGCTGCCCGAGGACCTCGACCTCGGCGCCGGCGAGACGCTGGCTGAGTACGCGCCCTTCTATGAGACGACGTGCCCCAAGTGCGGCAAGCCCGCCCGTCGCATCACCGACACGATGGACACCTTCACGTGCTCCAGCTGGTACTACCTGCGCTACTGCGACCCCCACAACGACGAGGCCCCCTTCTCCAAGGAGGCCGCCGGCCGCTGGATGAGCGTCGACAACTACATCGGCGGCATCGAGCACGCCATCCTGCACCTGCTCTACTCGCGCTTCTGGACCAAGGTGCTGCGCGACCTCGGCATGCTCGACATCGACGAGCCCTTCACCAACCTGCTCTGCCAGGGCATGGTCAAGGACGAGAACGGCGACACGATGTCCAAGTCCAAGGGCAACGTCGTCCCGCCCTCGAGCGTCATCGACCCCTACGGCGCCGACACCATGCGCCTCGCGATCCTCTTCATCGCGCCGCCCGAGAAGGACTTCGATTGGGACCCCGAGGCCGTCGCGGGCGCCAACCGCTTCATCAAGCGCGCCTGGCGCGTCGTCTGGCAGCTCTGCGAGACTGCGGCCGCTGGCGAGGTCGACCCCGCCGCCCTCGACGCCGACGCCAAGGAGCTCAACCTCGCGCTTCACGCCTCCGGCATCAAGTGCACGCAGGACTTCGACCGCGGCCAGTTCAACACCGCCATCTCGGCGGCCATGGAGCTCACCAACGCCGCGAGCAAGTACCTCGTGGACGTCGAGGCCGACCGTCGCGACAAGGCCCTGTGCGCCCGCGTCGCCCACGACCTCGTCACGATCCTCGCTCCGATCTGCCCGCACTGGGCCGAGGAGCTCTACCACGAGGCGCTCGGGCTCAGCGGCTCGGTCTACAACGAGCCCTGGCCCGTCTTCGACGAGGCCCAGGCCAAGAGCGACACCATCGAGATCGCCGTCCAGGTCAAGGGCAAGGTGCGCGCCCGCATCCAGGTGAGCGCCTCCGCCTCCAAGGACGAGCTCGAGGCGGCCGCCAAGGAGGCCGTCGCCGACCAGATCGCCGGTAAGGACGTCAAGAAGGTCGTCGTCGTCCCCGGCAGGCTCGTCAACATCGTCGCGATCTAGCGCGTGGTCGACGCTACGGACAACAAGGCAGTGCTTCGCGGGCGGCTTCGTGCCGCCCGCGCGGCTATCGACCCGAGCGAGCGCGGGCGCTCCGACGAGGCGATCAGGCGGCAGGTCCTCGCGATGGGGGAGTGGGGTCGCTCGGACGTCGTCTACGCCTACCTCTCCCTCAAGGACGAGGTCGACACCCGCGCCCTCGTCTCCGACGCCCTTCGCGCGGGCAAGCGCGTGGCCCTGCCACGCTGCACGCCGACGCCCCGCGAGCTCGCCTGGCACTACGTCAGCTCCCTCGACGGCCTCGTCCCCAGCCACTTCGGCATCCTCGAGCCCGACTCCGCCCTCCACGAGCTCGCCCCCTCCGCGGGTGCCGCCCTCGACCTCGCCCTCGTGCCCGGGCTGACCTTCGACGGCGAGGGCTTCCGCCTGGGCTATGGCGGCGGCTACTACGACGGCTTCCTCTCCCGCTTCGAGGGCGTCTCCGTCGGCCTGTGCCGCAGCTCCCTGCGCGTCGAGAGCCTTGCCGGCATGTGCTGCCTCGAGCCCCATGACGTCCCGGTGGACCTCGTCGTCGAGGCGTAGGCTCTCACAGGCGCCACCTTGCACGGCACGCCTCGCCGCCGACAACGTTTCGGGAGCGAGACGAATTCCCGCCACCGCCCCGCGTCCGCTTCCGCTCCGCTAGAGTGGACTAACCGAACTATGCGTCCACGGAGGGGGAGTGAGCATGCACAGGGAGTTCCTCATGGGTAACGAGGCCATCGCCCTCGGCGCCCTCGCGGCCGGCGTCAACGTCGTCGCGGGCTACCCCGGCACGCCATCGACCGAGATCATCGAGACCGTCCGCGCCCGCCGCGGCGACGACGTCTACGTCGAGTGGTCCGTCAACGAGAAGGCCGCCCTCGAGGTCTGCGCCGGCGCCGCCTACGCGGGCGCGCGCACGCTCGTCACCATGAAGTGCGTCGGTCTCAACGTCGCCGCCGACCCGCTCATGAGCCTTGCCTACATCGGCGTCAAGGGCGCCATGGTCATCGTCGTCGCCGACGACCCCGGCCCCATCTCGTCCCAGACCGAGCAGGACACGCGCACCTTCGCCCAGCTCGCCAAGATCCCCTGCTTCGACCCGTCGGGCGTCGCCGACGCCTACCAGATGGTCCAGGACGCCTTCGCCCTCTCCGAGGAGCTCCACACGCCCGTGTTCCTTCGTCCCACGACGCGCGTCGACCACGGCTACGAGGCCATCGACGTCGCGGACGAGTCCGCATGGGAGAAAAGCCTGCCTGCCGGCTTCGAGAAGGACCCCGCCCGCTGGGTCATCTTCCCCAAGCTCTCCGTCCGTGCCCACGCCGAGATCGAGGCTAGAAACGCCGACCTCTCCGGCCGCCTCTCCGCCTACCCCCAGAACCGCCTCGAGCGCGAGTCCGACGACTGCGCCGCGCCTCGACTCGGCGTCGCGACGGGCGGCATCAACTACGCCTACGTCCGCGAGTCCGCCGGCGACGACGACTGCCGCATCCTGCGCGTCGCGACGCCGTTCCCCTTCCCTGAGAAGCTCGCCCTCGACTTCCTCGACGGCCTCGACGAGGTCCTCTGCGTCGAGGAGCTCGACCCCGTGATCGAGCGCGCCCTCCTTCAGGTCTGCGGCAGGCACCACCTGCCCGTGCGCATCCGCGGCAAGCTCTCCGGCGACGTCAAGCCCTCGGGCGAGAACTCCGTCGCCTACGTCGCCGACCTCCTCGCCGCCTTCCTCGGTCGCGACGCCGTGCCCGCGCCCGCCGCGCCCGCCGACGCGCCCGAGCTCCCCGTGCGCCCGCCGGTCCTCTGCGCCGGCTGCCCGCACCGCGCGAGCTTCCTTGCCGTCAAGGAGGCCATGCGCCTCGAGAAGACCATCTACTGCGGCGACATCGGCTGCTACACCCTCGGCAACGCCCGCCCGCTCGACATGTGCGACACGTGCCTGTGCATGGGCGCCGGCATCACGATCGCGCAGGGCGTCGGCCACGTCGAGCCCGACACGCGCTGCTTCGCCTTCGTCGGCGACTCCACCTTCTTCGCCTCCGGCATCACCGGCGTCGTGAACGCCTTCTACAACCAGGCCGACCTGACCGTCGTGGTGCTCGACAACTCCACCACCGCCATGACCGGCCATCAGCCGCACCCCGGCACCGGCGTGACCGCCCTGGGCGAGAAGGTCGAGCCGGTCTCGATCGAGGCCGTGCTGCGCGCCATCGGCCTGACCGTGGTCGAGACGGTCGACCCTCTCGACCACGACCGCGCCGTGGACGTCGTCTCCCGCGTGGCCGCCGAGCCCGGCGTCAAGGCCATCATCTTCAAGAGCCCCTGCGTCTTCGTCTCAAGGCCCAAGGCCACAAGCCACGTCGACTGGTCGCGCTGCATCGGCTGCCAGCGCTGCGTGAAGACCCTCGGCTGCCCGGCGCTCGTCCCGGACGCCGACGGCAAGGTCTCCATCGACGAGTCGCAGTGCGTCGGCTGCACCCTCTGCGAGCAGGTCTGCCCCACGGGTGCCATCTCGGGAGGTGCATCGGCATGAGGCGCGACATCGTACTATGCGGAACCGGCGGACAGGGCACCGTCCTCGCCTCCAAGGTCCTGGCCCGCGCGGCCATGAACGCCGGCCTCGCCGTCAAGTCGGCCGAGACCATCGGCATGGCGCAGCGCGGCGGCTCCGTCGTGAGCCACGTGCGCGTGGGGGAGGGCGCCGCCTCGCCGCTCGTCGGCCTCGGCCGCGCCGACCTCCTCATCGCCTTCGAGCCCGCCGAGGCCCTGCGCCAGCTCCCGTACCTGCGCGAGGGCGGCACGCTCGTCACGAGCGACCGCCCGGTGGTCCCCGTCTCGGCCACGGTTGGAGGCCCCTCCTACGACGTCGAGAAGATCATGGCCGCGCTCGAGGCGAACGCTCCCAACCTCACGGTCGTCGACGCCGCGCGCGCCGAGCGCGAGCTCGGCTCGGCCAAGGTGCTCAACGTCCTGCTCCTCGGAGCCGCCTGCCGCACCGGCCGGCTCGGCTTCACGACAGACCAGCTCAGGCAGGCCATCCACGAGTCCGTCCGCGAGCGCTTCGTCGAGCTCAACGACCGGGCCCTCGACTGGCAGGGCTGACCCCTCCCGCCCCCGCGGCGGATCGACCGCGACCCACACCCCACCCACGCAAGCGAAACGGAGGCACCATGCAGATCAGCGAATCCCAGCTCGAGCTCGTCAACAGGCAGATCGAGCGCCTGCGCGCGTCCAACAACTTCTACGGCCAGCGCCTGCGCGAGGCCGGCATCACCGGCTGCGACTCGATCGAGGACTTCGAGCGCCTGCCCTTCTCGTCCAAGCAGGACCTGCGCGACGCCTACCCCCTCGGCCTCGCTGCCGTGGATGACGAGAAGATCGTGCGCATCCACTCGAGCTCCGGCACCACCGGCACGCCGGTCATCGTCCCCTACACCGCCAAGGACGTGGAGGACTGGGCCATCCAGTTCGCCCGCTGCTACGAGATGGCCGGCATCACGAGCGCAGACCGCATCCAGATCACGCCCGGCTACGGCCTCTGGACCGCGGGCATCGGATTCCAGGCCGGCGCCGAGCGCCTCGGCGCCATGGCCATCCCCATGGGCCCCGGCAACACCGAGAAGCAGCTGCAGTTCATGGTCGACATGCAGTCCACGGTCATCTGCGCCACCTCGAGCTACGCCCTTCTCCTCGCTGAGGAGATCGAGAAGCGCGGCATCCGCGACCAGATCAACCTGCGCCGCGGCGTCATCGGCTCCGAGCGCTGGGGCGAGAAGATCCGCAGCCGCATCAACGAGGGCCTCGGCATCGAGTCCTTCGACATCTACGGCCTGACCGAGGTCTACGGCCCGGGCATCGGCATCTCCTGCCCCGCGCAGGAGGGCATGCACATCTGGGACGACTACCTCTACGTCGAGATCATCGACCCCGAGACCGGCAAGAACGTGCCCGACGGCGAGTGGGGCGAGATCGTCATCACCACGCTCGTGAAGGAGGGCGCGCCCCTCATTCGCTTCCGCACGCATGACCTCAGCCGCATCATCCCCGGCACCTGTTCCTGCGGAAGCCGCTTCCCGCGCATCGACACGATCCGCGGCCGCTCCGACGACATGTTCAAGATCCACGGCGTTAACGTCTTCCCACGCCAGGTCGAGGAGGTCCTCGCCCTGTTCCCGCAGCTCTCGAGCGAGTACCAGGTGCGCCTCTCGCACCTCGAGGGCCGCGACACCATGCGCGTCTACGTCGAGACCGACGGCACCCAGGACTTTTTGGGCACGGCCGACGCGGTCGCGCACGAGTTCAAGAGCAGGATCGGCTTCACCCCGCTCGTCAAGGTCGTCGAGCTCGGCGTCCTGCCGCGCAGCGAGAAGAAGACCAAGCGCGTCTTCGACGAGCGCTACGAGTAGCGAGCGGGTATCATCAGCGTCAGCGTAGGTTTTGTTTCTTCGAGTGCCGGCGCCGCCGGCGAGGAGGGGATCGCCCACATGGCAGACTACAAGTCCGACATTGAGATCGCACAAGAGGCCGAGATGCTTCCGATCGTCGAGGTCGCTCGCAAGGCCGGCATCGCGGAGGAGCTGCTCGAGCCCTACGGCCGCACCAAGGCCAAGGTCGACATCCACCCGCTTGCCGAGCGTCCGCGCAAGGGCAAGCTCGTCCTCGTGACGGCCATCAATCCCACGCCTGCGGGCGAGGGCAAGACCACGACCTCGGTCGGCCTGGCCGACGCCATGAACCGCTGCGGCCACCAGACGATGCTCGCCCTGAGGGAGCCCTCGCTCGGCCCCGTCTTCGGCATCAAGGGCGGCGCGGCCGGCGGCGGTCGCGCGCAGGTCGTCCCCATGGAGGACATCAACCTCCACTTCACGGGCGACTTCCACGCCATCGGAGCGGCCAACAACCTCTGCGCCGCCATGCTCGACAACCACATCAAGCAGGGCAACGAGCTCAACATCGACCCCAGGCGCGTCGTCTGGAAGCGCTGCGTCGACATGAACGACCGCCAGCTGCGCAACGTCGTCGACGGCCTCGGCGGCATCGCCGACGGCATGCCCCGCGAGGACGGCTTCGACATCACCGTGGCCTCCGAGGTCATGGCCGTCTTCTGCCTCGCGACCGACCTCGCCGACCTCAAGGCGCGCCTCGCGCGCATGGTCGTCGCCTACACCTACGACCGCAAGCCCGTCACGGTCGCCGACATCAAGGCCGAGGGTGCCATGTGCGCGCTGCTCAAGGACGCCATCAAGCCCAACCTCGTCCAGACGCTCGAGAACAACCCCGCCTTCGTCCACGGCGGCCCCTTCGCCAACATCGCCCACGGCTGCAACTCCGTCGAGGCGACCTCCTGCGCCCTCAAGCTCGCCGACTACGTCGTGACCGAGGCGGGCTTCGGCGCCGACCTCGGTGCCGAGAAGTTCCTCGACATCAAGTGCCGCGCGATGGGCGTGGCCCCCGACGCCGTCGTGCTCGTGGCCACCGTGCGCGCCCTCAAGTACAACGGCGGCGTGCCCAAGGACGAGCTCACGAGCGAGAACCTCGAGGCCCTCGAGGCCGGCATGCCCAACCTCCTGCAGCACGTCTCCAACATCCAGGACGTCTACGGCCTGCCCGTCGTCGTGGCCATCAACGCCTTCCCGACTGACACCAAGGCCGAGCTCGACCTCGTCGCCAAGCGCTGCGGCGAGCTCGGGGTCAACGTCGCGCTTTCCGAGGTCTGGGCCAAGGGCTCCGAGGGCGGAGTCGCGCTCGCCGAGGAGGTCGTGCGCCTCTGCGAGCAGCCCTCCGACTTCCACTACTCCTACGAGCTCGACTGCTCGATCGCCGAGAAGATCGAGGCCGTCGCCACGAGGATCTACCACGCCGACGGCGTCGACTTCACGCCGAAGGCCTCGCGCCAGCTCAAGCAGCTCACCGAGCTCGGCTTCGATGGGCTTCCCGTGTGCATTGCGAAGACGCAGTATTCCTTCTCGGACGACCCCAAGAAGCTCGGCGCGCCCAAGGGCTTCCGCATCACGGTGCGCAACCTGCGCGTCTCTGCGGGCGCGGGCTTCATCGTCGCGCTCACGGGCGACATCATGACGATGCCCGGCCTTCCCAAGGTCCCCGCCGCCGAGAAGATCGACGTGACCGAGGATGGCAAGATCGTCGGACTGTTCTAGACTGTCACAGACAGGTGTCTTGCGGGCGCCCTGCGGGGCGCCCTTTCTTAATGGAGTGGTACAAGGATGAACCTCACGCAGTCGAGCCTCGCCGAGTTCGCGGGCGACCTCGCGGCGCGCACGCCGGTGCCGGGCGGGGGCGGTGCCTCCGCCTATGCCGGTGCGCTTGCGGCGAGCCTTGCCTCGATGGCGGCCGCCTTCACCCGACCCAAGGACGAGTCGGTCTCCGACGACGTCCTCGACCCGATCGTCGAGCGCTCGCGCGCCCTCTCGGCCGAGCTCGTCGAGCTCGTCGAGAAGGATGCCGAGGCCTACCTGGCGCTCTCCCGCGCCTACGGAATGAGCCGCGACGACGCCTCCCGTGCCGTCGCCGTCGACGAGGCCTGCCGAGAGGCGGCCGACGTGCCCCTCCGCGTCATGCGCACCGCGGCCAAGGTGGTCGAGCTCGTCGAGGAGCTCGAGGGCGTCTGCAAGAGGATGCTCCTCTCCGACGTGGGCGTCGCGGGATCGCTTGCGGCCTGCGCCCTCGAGTCGGCAAGCCTCTCCGTCCTGGCTAACACGGTCTCTGCGGCAGACGCCGCGTGGGCCCGCGCCGCCGAGCGCGAGTGCGACGAGCTCCTCGGCGAGTTTGCCCCGCGCGGCCGCGCCGCCTTCGAGCGCGTCTCCGCACGCATGAGGAGGTCCGCATGACGCTCGAGCTGAAGGGCGTGCCCGTCTCCCGCGCCATCCAGGAGGACCTCGCCGGCCGCATCGCCACGCTTCGCGAGCAGGGCGTCACGCCCGCGCTCGCGATCATCCGCGTGGGGGAGCGTCCGGACGACCTCACCTACCAGCGCGCCGCCGAGAGGCGCTGCGCCGCCCTGGGGATCGAGGCGCGGCCGCTGGCGCTGGGGGAGACCTGCAGCCAAGGCGAGCTCCTCTCGGCCATTCGCGCCGTGAACGAGGACGACTCCGTCCACGGCTGCCTCATGCTGCGTCCGCTGCCCGCCCACCTCGACGAGGACGAGGCCTGCGCGGCGCTCGCGCCCGAGAAGGACGTCGACGGCATCACGCCCGCATCGGCCTTCGGCATCTACGCCGGCCGCGAGGTCGGGTTCGCCCCGTGCACGGCCGAGGGGTGCGTCCGCATTCTCGACCACTACGGGATCGAGCTGTCCGGCAGGCGCGCCTGCGTCGTGGGGCGCTCGCCGGTGATCGGCAGGCCCGTCTCGATGCTGCTGCTTCAGCGCGACGCCACCGTGACCGTCTGCCACTCGAGGACCGCCGACCTCGCCGGCGCCTGCCGCGAGGCGGACATTCTCGTGGCGGCCGTGGGCCACGCCAAGACGATCGGCGCCGGGTGCGTGCGCGCCGGCCAGACGGTCGTCGACGTGGGCATCAACTGGGACGAGGGGGCCGGCCGTCTTGTGGGCGACGTCGACTTCGACCAGGTGGCGCCCATCGTATCTGCAATCACGCCGGTGCCTGGCGGCGTCGGCTCAGTCACCGTCGCGGTGCTCATGGAGCACGTCGTGCGTGCGGCCGAGAGGAGCGTGATCGTCCGATGAGCGACGAGCGCAACGAGTACGGGAAGCTGGACAAGGGGCGCGTCGAGGCGGCCGTCCGCGAGCTGCTGTTCGCGATCGGCGAGGACCCCGACCGCGAGGGGCTGCAGGGCACGCCCGACCGCGTGGCCCGCGCCTGCGCCGAGATCTTCGGCGGCATGCAGGAGGACCCCGGCGCCCACCTGCGCAAGCAGTTCCAGGAGAGCGACAACGAGGAGATGGTCATCGTTCGCGACATCCCGTTCTCCTCGATGTGCGAGCACCACCTGCTGCCCTTCACCGGCAAGGCCCACGTCTGCTACATCCCGCGCCAGGGCCGCATCACGGGGCTCTCCAAGATCGCGCGCTGCGTGAACGGCTACGCGAGGCGCCCGCAGGTCCAGGAGCGCCTCACCGCGCAGGTCGCCGACGCGATGATGCGCGAGCTCGAGCCGCTCGGGGTCCTCGTGGTCCTCGAGGCGGAGCACACGTGCATGAACATGCGCGGCATCAAGAGCGCCGGCTCGCTCACCATGACCTCGGCCGTCCGCGGCTGCTTCAAGGACCTCAAGACCCGCGAGGAGGCCCTGAGGCTGCTCGGGCTGTAGCGGCTGCGTCCCGGGGCGGCCCCGGGCGCGGCCTAGGCTCCTCTCGGCGCGTTGCGCCAGCTCTCCACACATGACATACGGAGGCATCATCCATGTACCACCTTCCCTTCGACGTTGAGGAGACGTCCCTCGACGACGCCGTCTCTGCGCTGCACGAGGCCCTTGGCCTCGGCATCAAGCCCCTGCTCGAGACCGTCGAGGACATGCTCGCCGCCTGCGGCGACCCCGACCTCTGCTATGACTGCGTCCAGGTCGCCGGCACCAACGGCAAGACCTCGACCGCGCGCTTCGCCGCCGCGATCCTGGCGGGCGAGGGCAAGCGCGTCGCGCTGTACACGAGCCCCCACCTCGTGCACTACAACGAGCGCCTGGAGATCTGCGGCGAGCCCGTCGCGCCCGCCGACTTCGCGCACGGCATCGCCGCGGCCATCGAGGCCGGGCGCCGCGTGAACGAGGCTCGCGTCGCGCGCGGCGAGGAGCCCTATGACGTCACGGAGTTCGACCTGGTCACGGTCGCGTCGCTCGTCGTCTGCGCCGAGAAGGGCGTCGACGTCGTGGTGCTCGAGGTCGGGATGGGAGGGCGCTGGGACGCCACGAGCGCGGCCCGGTCCATCCGCTCGGTCGCCGTCACCGGCATCGGACTCGACCACACGCGCATCCTCGGCGATACGCTCGAGGCGATCGCCGGCGAGAAGGCCGCCATCATCAAGCCCGGCCGTACCTGCGCCCTCGGCGTCGGCACGGCCACGCCGGCCAGCGTGGAGGACGTGTTCCTCGCGCGCTGCCGCGAGACGGGCGTCTCGCCCGTGCTCGTGCGTGCGGACGACCCCGCGGAATGCGCGGGAGAGATGCATGCGGGCGAGGTCCGCGAGCATGCCGACCTCGCGCACGCGAGCTTCGCCGTGACGCGCCACCCCGAGCGCATCGGCGGCTCGCTCGTGCTCGACGTCACGACGCCCAACGCGACCTATGTGGGCGTGAGTGCCCTCAAGCCCGCCTTCCAGGCGGCCAACATCGCGCTTGCCGTCACCCTCTGCGAGCAGTACCTCGGCTGCGCCCTCGACGCCGCGCGCCTCTTCGACTCCGTCGTCTGCTGCCCCACGCCGGGCCGCTTCGACGTGGTTCGCCCCGACCCGGTGGGGCTCGTCGACGCGTGCCACAACCCGCAGTCCGTGGAGACCTTCCTTACGGCCGTGAGCGCCGTCGAGCCCGACGTGAGCCGTCGACCCACGCTCGTCGCCGCGGTGCTGGCAGACAAGGACTACCACGGCATCTGCGCTCTTCTCGCCCGCGCGTTCCCGCGCGTGGTGGTGACCCAGACGCAGAGCGGACGCGCGCTGCCCGCCGCGGAGCTCGCCGAGGCCTTCCGCGAGGCCGGCGCCAACGTCGTCGGCACCTACCCGACGGTGGGGGAGGCCCTTGCGCGCGTCGCCGACGAGCCCTTCGTCGCGTGCGGGTCGATCACGCTTGCCGGCGAGGTCGCTGGCGCCTTTCGCGGCTAGCGGGGCGTCGAGGGCGCTATCCTGATGGACAAACGATTGAACGAGATTGCGAGGCGGGAAACCACCATGAGCGTTGCCGACGAGATCAGGAAGCTCAAGGAGCTTCTCGACATGGGCGCCATCACGCGGGAGGAGTACGACCGCAAGAAGGCCGAGCTCCTCGAAAGGCCCCTCGACGAGCCCGTACGCGAGACCCAGCTGACGCGCGCGCCGGTGGGCGAGAAGAGCAAGGTCGCGGCCGCGCTGCTCGCCTTCTTCTTCGGCGGCATCGGGGTCCACAAGTTCTACCTCGGCTACACGAAGGAGGGGATGGTCATGCTGCTGGTCACCCTCCTCACATTCGGCTTCGGCGGCGTGATCATGGGACCGATCGCCTTCATCGAGTTCATCATCTACCTCACCAAGAGCGACGCGGAGTTCGAGGAGACCTACGTGAGGGGCCACAAGGGCTGGTTCTAGCCGGCGGCCCTCCAGGCTCCGCCCACACGCGCACTTCGGTCTGCGCACATGTGGTGGCGCCCTGCATTCGCGGGTCCCGTCCTTGACAGGTCTGATACAATCGACAGCGTTTATGGCCATGTGAAGTGTCTTGGCCTGGGTCGCAAGACGAAGAAGAAAGGTCCCCGACGACATGTCTGAGCTTCTTGACCAGCTGATCACGCCCGAGGTGCGCATGGTGCTCTACCTCATGGTGGCGTGCCTCGTTATGCTCTACATCCTCTCGATCGTGTATGTCATCCGCGACGCGCAGCGCCGTGGCGCCGAGCCCTGGTGGCTGTGGGCGGTCATCTCGGTCATCCCCATCGTCGGCCTTCTCGCCTACGTCATCCTGCGTCCGAGCTCCTACCTCGTCGACCGCGAGGAGCAGGACCTCGACATCGCCCTTCGCGAGCACCAGCTCTCGCACTACGGCATCTGCCCCAAGTGCGGCGCGCCGATCGACCGCGACTTCGTCGTCTGCCCCATCTGCAACACCCAGGTCCGCAACGTCTGCCCGACCTGCCACCGTCCGCTCAACGCCGACTGGAAGGTCTGCCCCTACTGCCGCACGCGCATCCAGTAGCGCCGGGCGAGAGGAGCCACGGCTCCGACCGACACCAAAGCTTGGGCGAGGGTCCCTCGGGGCCCTCGCCTTTTTTTGTCGCCCGACCCCGGAATTCGCGGCACGTCCGCCGCGACGGGGGTGTCCTATGCCTCCGCGGCAGGCGTGTCCCCGGACGCGTCCTTGGTCGCGACCTGCGTCGCGACCCACTCCCTGAGGTGCGCCTCCATGGCCCGGATGCGCTCCTCGGTGCGCGCGTCGTCGAAGGTGCGCCCCAGGATCTGCCACAGGTCGCCCTCGCGCGCCATGATCCGCACGCTCTCGGCAAACGCGAGCTCGAAGGCGAAGCAGGCGTGCCCCACCAGGAAGTCGACGGGGGAGCGGCGGATCTGCCGCGGCACGCAGCGGTGCTCCCAGAACACGCGCTCCACGGCGTCGGTCAGCACGCTCGCGCGCATCTCGCGCTCGGTCACGCCGTAGATCTCCTCGCAGGTGTTGATGCGGTTGACCTTGAGGATGTCGATCTTGTCCGCGTCGCGCAGGATCTCGCAGAACGTACGCTGCCGCGCGTCGAGCCCCTCCGGCAGGCGCAGCGCGCTGTGGCAGCCCACGGCCAGGCGGATGTGCCCGTCCTCGGCGTCGTCCTCGACGAACCGCCTGATGCCTCCGTCTGCGTGGCC
>Ga0310695_10005283_pt1 | contig 22690 bp, 15 predicted proteins | sample RumenRJG_04DNA_FD_203882 | JGI IMG/M metagenome (GOLD analysis project Ga0310695, IMG submission 203882) | Bovine rumen microbial communities from Lethbridge, Alberta, Canada - RJG_04 (v2) (version 2) | ecosystem: Host-associated > Mammals > Digestive system > Stomach > Rumen | place: Canada...
TGTTGCAAACCTATCGCTAAAATCATTAAGAGTGATACCGCCTAAAGTAGCAACATTTTCCAAAACTGTTAGATCAGGCCAATACAAGCCGCGTTCCATTGTAGATAATGCTTGTTTGCTCACGCCAATTTTTCGGCCAAACTCTTCTTGATTTAAACCTGTTTTATAACGGATTTCCCGAATTTTTTCTCCCAATATCTTTTTATCCATATTTTTGCACCATCCTAAATTAATTATAAATGAAAGTTTAGTGAATAAATAAAAAGTGGCTAAAGATTGGAATTTGTAAATAACGCAAAATGTTACCGTTGTTTGACTATTGAATAGATTAATTTTAAGAATCAGTTAAGATGGAGGTTTCGTATGGGTAAAAAATTAGTTATTGTAATCACGGCAGTATTATTAACAATAATTTTTATATTGGCGCTTGGTTGTGGTAAAAGCAATCAAAAGACTGGTCAAGGTTTATCAAATAATCTGACAGAACCTACTAAAGCAAAAGAGAATTACGGGTTTATTATTGGTACAGAAGTTAATGCACGTGATAAGGGCTCAAAGGATGGAGCTGTTGTTGGAACTTATGACTTTGGAGAAAAAGTTTTGATTCTTGCCGAGGATGGAGAATGGGCAAAAGTCCGGCGTACTGACGAAAGAGAGTGTTATGTATTTAAAAAGTATTTAGGAAATCATTTAGAAGGTTTTAAAATTTTGAATAAAGGTTCTATAGCTTCCATTGTTGGAAAAAATGGTGAAAGAAAAGGCTATCGCTATTCTCCGTTCTTTTCGCAGCAAGGCGCTGACAATTTGAATTTCAGCGCGATTGTTCCTGATGCTCAGTCCTCTCAAAAAGTTTTATTTAATGAAGGAAAAGAAGTTAAATGGGAAACAGATTTGAATGTTAATGAAATCTTTGAGAGTCTCTCAACCATGCAAGTACAGGACATGAATTCAGGTAAAATCTTTTACACAGTTGGCAGAGGCATCGAAGCTTATATTATAAGTTATGATTCAAAAACAAGAAATGCTAAAGTTGAGTTGAATTCTAAAAATTATTTTGATCCTTTTAAAAAATGGGATACTGGTCCAGAAAGTCAATATTATACGTATTTAAAAGATATTATTATAAAAGATTATAAATTGTATCTGGTTCTTTGGCCTTCAGAGCCCAGAAAAATGGGAGCGCCTGTTGCATATCGTTTGATTTGGAATGAAAAAGATAATAAGTTTGATAATGAGTATGTAGAAAATAAAGTTAATTTTATAAATGCGGGAAATTGATGTCTGCTTTGTTTTTATATATTAAGCGTTTGCCATTCACATTATGCAGCAAAGAAAAAGCTACATTTCATCACTTTTCCTTGCCCAACCATTTCACTTGTGCTATAATATTCAGGTCAATTAAATACGTCCCTAACAAATATTATGCACAAGGAACAGGAGAGTAACGCTTCGCAACGCAAAGGAACGGTTCGGAAATAGATCGGAGCAAACTTGGAATCAATGTTACGATTTTAAATTTGCTTACTATGTTTCGAACAATTCCGCAGAGAGTCCGGGAGGGTGGAAGCCGGACGGCGAAGGCTGCGTGAAGTTCACCTGGGAGTGCCTTTGCTGAAGTAGCAGTAGGCGAAGCGTTTGCCGCGTTAAGGCGCAAGAGAGAAGGAATCGATGATGCAATTGCATTTAACAATTACAGTCACTGTTTCCTTTAAAATAGGGTGGTACCGCGGAACATTACTTTCGCCCCTTCACAGGGACGGAAGTTTTTTATTTTGCGACAAAATTCCAAGAAGCGAGCCCGAAGGGCGAGGCTGATTGGAAAATTTTGTCCACATGCAGTGCGCCGCAGAGAGCGAGCCGAAGGCGAAGGACGATGCGCCGCGCACGAGCCATTACTTCGAAATCCGGAAAGCGAGGCTGACCGGAAAGTTTAGGAGGCAAAACATGAGTATGAGAGACATGCTGCTGGAGCTGAAAGAAAAAGCGCTGGCAGACCTGGAAGCTGCTGCCAGCTCCCAGGAATTGCAGGACCTGAAGGTCAAGTATCTGGGACGCAAGGGTCCCATGACGGAAATTCTGCGGGGCATGGGCAAAGTGCCGGCAGAAGATCGCCCGAAGATCGGCGAGATCGTAAACCAGGTAAAGCAGACGCTGGAACAGTGCCTGAAGGACCGTACGGAAATTTTGCGGGCGGAAGCGCTGAAAGCAAAAATCGCAAACGATAAAGTGGACATCACCCTGCCCGGGCGCAAGCCGGCGGGAGGGCATCTCCATCCCATCACCTTAACCGCACGCGAGATCAAAAAGATCTTCATGCACATGGGCTTTGATGTGGTGGAAGGCCCGGAGATCGACAACGATTACTTTAACTTTGAAGCACTGAACCTGCCGAAAGATCATCCGGCCCGGGACATGCAGGACACTTTCTATATTACGGACAACTTCCTGCTGCGCACCCAGACCAGCGGCGTGCAGGCCCGCACCATGCAGAGCAAGGAACCCAACACGCCCATCCGCATGATCTCTCCCGGCGCGGTGTACCGCAACGATTACGATGCCACCCATTCCCCCATGTTCCATCAGGTGGAAGGCTTAGTGGTAGATAAAAATATCAGCCTGGCGGATTTGAAAGGCACGCTGGAAACGTTCTGCAAGGAAATGTTCGGCAGCAGCGTTAAGATCCGCCTGCGCCCCAGCTATTTCCCCTTTACGGAACCCAGCTGTGAAGTGGATATCAGCTGCGTGATCTGCGGCGGTAAAGGCTGCAACGTGTGCAAGCATTCCGGCTGGCTGGAAATTTTGGGAGCCGGCGAAGTGCATCCCAACGTGCTGGCTATGAGCGGTTACGACCCATCCATCATGAACGGCTACGCCTTCGGCATGGGCGTGGAACGCATTGCCATGCTGAAATACGGCATTGATGATTTACGTTTATTCTTTGAAAACGATCTGCGGTTCATCCGCCAGTTCCGGTAAGGGAGGGATAGAAAATGTTAGCTTCGATTGCATGGTTAAAACGCTATGTTGACATTGATGTAACTCCCGAAGAACTGGCTGACAAGCTGACCCGCGTGGGGTTGGAAGTGGAAAGCGTCATTCATCAGGGAGCAGGGATCTCCGGCGTTGTGGCCGGAAAGGTTACGGCCATTGAAAGGAATCCCAAGAGCGACCATCTGTGGGTATGCCAGATGGATTACGGCAGCGGTGAGATCGTCCAGATCCAGACCGGCGCTCAGAATGTGAAGCTGGGGGACATGGTTCCCGTAGCTACGATTGGGGCGGAACTGCCCAATGGCATGAAACTGAAAAAAGTAAAGATGGCTGATGTGTATTCTTACGGCATGCTGTGCAGCGCCAACGAGCTGGGCATTGACAGCAAGCTGCTGCTGCCGGAACAGCGGGAAGGCATCCTGATCCTTTCCCCGGATACGCCCATCGGCGCGGATATTAAAGACGTGCTTGGCCTGAACGATACGGTGCTGGACATCGATCTGACCGCCAATAAGCAGGACTGCTTCTGCATGACGGGCATTGCCAGAGAAGCGGCGGCTGTGCTGGGTAAGACCATGCGCATGCCGGACATGAGCGTGAAGGAAGCGGCCGGCGGCGATGTTCATGAAATGATGCGCAATGAAATTGAAATTCCGGAACTGTGCAGCCGTTTCACCAACCGGGTGCTGAAGAATATTAAGATAATGCCCTCCCCGGACTGGATGCAGAATGAACTGCGTGCCTGCAGCGTACGTCCCATCAACAATGTAGTTGACGTGACCAACTATGTGATGATGGAACTGGGCCAGCCCATGCACGCTTATGATTACGATACATTAAAAGACCACGCCCTCATCGTGCGCAGGGCAAAACCCGGCGAGCATCTCCGTACTTTGGACGATCAGGACCGGGCGCTGACCACTGACATGATCACCATTGCGGACACGGAAAAAGCCGTAGGCCTGGGCGGTGTTATGGGCGGAATCATTACGGAAGTAACGGATAAAACTACAACGGTCATTCTGGAAGCGGCGGCCTTTAACGGCCCATCCATCCGGCGCACATCCAAGGCCTTGGGCCTGCGCAGTGAAGCGTCCATGCGTTTTGAACGCGGCGTGGACATCGCCAACTGCCATCGGGCGTTGGACCGTGCAGCCCATCTGCTGGAAGAGATGGGCGCCTGCGAAACCGTCTGCGGCATTGCGGACGCTTACCCCGTGCCCTATAAGCCTGCGGTGATCACCGTAACGCCGGAAGCCATCAACACCCGCATCGGTGTGGAAATTCCCAAAGAAGAAATGGTGGAGATCCTGACCCGTCTGCAGTTTGACGTGAAAGAAGAAAAGGGAGCCCTGGTGATTACGGCACCTACCTGGCGGCAGGATGTAACATGCGATGCGGATATTTCCGAAGAAATCGCCCGTATGCATTCTTACGATAAAATTGAAAGCCACAATCCTGAACTGGCCCTGCGTCAGGGCAAGGAAGACCCCATGGAAGAAGTGAAGAGCGAAGCGGAGGATTATCTTGCGTCCGCCGGTCTTGACGAAGTAATGACTTATACATTCATTCATCCTTCCTTCATGGATAAAATGATGCTGCGGGCTGACGATTCCCGCCGCAATGTCATTAAACTGATGAATCCCATCAGCGACGAGTTCGGCGTCATGCGGACCACCATGCTGCCCAGCCTGTTGAATACGGCAGCCTACAATCTGGCCCGGCAGGCGGAAAGCGTAAAGATTTTTGAAGTGGGTCGCGTGTACCTGCCCAAATCCCTGCCTCTTACGGAACATCCGGAAGAACGCCGGATCATCGGCGCGGTGATGAGCGGTCGGCGCAATGACCTTTCCTGGACCAGCGGCAAGGACAGTGTGGACTTCTACGATATGAAAGGCGTAGTGGAAGGCCTGCTGGCCAAAATGCAGCTGACAGATTACGAACTGGTTCCCAACGAACAGGTTTACATGCATCCGGGTAAGAGCTGCGCAGTCCGGGCCGGCGGAAAAGTTGTTGGCTATTTCGGTTGCCTCCATCCTACGGCGGCAGCAAACTTCGATGTGCCGGAAGAAACCTATGTGCTGGAACTGGAGCTGGCACCTCTGGCTGAATCTGCCCTGCGGGTTCCCCAGTACGTGCACCTGGCAAAATTCCCCGGCACCAGCCGCGACATTGCGGTAGTGGTTCCGAAAGAAGTGACGGTCAAAGAACTGGAAGGGGTGCTGCGGGCTAATGCCGGCGAACTGCTGAAAGGCATCCGGGTCTTTGACGTTTACACTGGCAAGCAGGTGGCGGAAGGATGTAAGTCTGTTGCCTTTAACCTGACTTTCCAGGCAGAGGACCGCACCCTCACCGACGGGGAGATCGACCCCATCATCAAAAACGTGGTGGCGAAGGTGGCTGAAGCTTACGAGGCACAGCTGCGGAAATAGGAATTTATGTGCATAACTTATGAACACAAACTTCAAATTATAAAATATGTAAAGAAAACTTATGTAGGACTTGCGTCTGCATAAAAATGCAGGTAAAATAAATAGTGGAACAAATCCGGCCGCAAGGCCTTAAGAAGGGAATAATTTTTATGGAAAACAAAGAACGTTTGGTAGGTACTGTATCCAGAGGCATCCGTTTACCCATTATCCGTCAGGGGGACAACCTGGCCGACATTGTTACGGACAGCGTGCTGAAAGCGGCGGAGAGCGAAGGTTTTGCCCTCCGGGACCGGGATGTTATTTCCATTACGGAATCCATCGTGGCCCGCTCCCAGGGTAACTACTGCTCCGTAGATGATATTGCAGCGGACGTGAAAGCAAAATTAGGCGGCGAGACCATCGGCGTTATTTTCCCGATCCTGTCCCGGAACCGTTTTGCCATCTGCCTGCGGGGCATTGCCAAAGGCGCAAAAAAAGTTGTGCTGATGCTGAGCTATCCCTCCGACGAAGTGGGCAACCATCTGGTAAGCCTGGATCAGATCGATGAAGCCGGCGTTAATCCTTTCAGCGATATCCTGACGCTGGAAAAATACCGGGAGCTCTTTGGCGCTACGGTTCATGAATTCACCGGCGTGGATTACGTGGATTATTATAAAGAGCTGATGGAATCCAGCGGCGCGGAAGTGGAAGTGATCTTCGCCAACCATCCGGAAGCCATCCTGAAATATACGGACAAAGTGTTGAACTGCGATATCCATACCCGGGCCCGCACCAAACGCCTTCTGAAAAAAGCCGGCGCCAAAGTTGTCTGCGGCCTGGACGACATTATGACCGCCCCGGTGAACAGCAGCGGCTATAATGAAAAATACGGCCTGCTGGGTTCCAACAAATCCACGGAAGACAAGGTAAAACTGTTCCCACATCAGTGCCAGGGACTGGTGGAAGAAATCCAGGAGCGCATCCTGAAAGCTACCGGCAAACATGTGGAAGTTATGGTCTATGGCGACGGCGCCTTCAAGGATCCCCAGGGCAAGATCTGGGAACTGGCTGACCCCGTTGTTTCCCCGGCCTTTACCAGCGGCCTGGTAGGCACCCCTAACGAACTGAAACTGAAGTACTTGGCAGATAACGATTTCGCGAACCTGTCCGGGGAAGAACTGAAAAAAGCCATTACCGACAGCATCGTGAAGAAGAGCGGCAGCCTGGTAGGCCATATGGCTTCCGAAGGTACGACTCCCCGCCAGCTTACCGATCTGATCGGTTCACTTTGCGACCTGACCTCCGGCTCCGGCGACAAAGGCACGCCGGTAGTACTGGTACAGGGCTACTTCGATAATTATTCAAACTAAAATTTCTTTGTCGCAACAACTACTCACAAAAGACTTTAAAAATGTTTGTTTAAAATTTTAACATTAATTGGAGTCCAAGGAGGTCCTCTATGGAACAGGCAAAACGTCCGGAAACGATGGAACGCATTACTACCCCGGAACTGGCAAAAGCCTTTATTGATGAACAGGTTGCGGAGCTGCGGAAACAGATCGGCGATAAAAAAGTGCTGCTGGCCCTGTCCGGCGGCGTAGACTCTTCCGTTGTGGCCGCGCTGCTGATCAAAGCGGTAGGCCAGCAGCTGGTCTGCGTGCATGTGAACCACGGCCTGCTGCGCAAAGGCGAACCGGAACAGGTAATTAAAGTGTTCCGGGATGAAATGAAAGCAAACCTGATCTACGTTGATGCAACGGAACGGTTCTTAGGCAAACTGGCCGGCGTAAGCGATCCGGAAACCAAGCGGAAGATCATTGGCGGCGAATTCATTGAAGTGTTTGCGGAAGAAGCGAAAAAACTGGAAGGCATCGAGTTCCTGGCCCAGGGAACTATCTATCCGGATATTCTGGAAAGCGAACAGGGCATCAAGGCCCATCACAATGTTGGTGGCCTGCCTCCCGAACTGAATTTTGAACTGGTAGAACCGGTGAAACTGTTATACAAGGATGAAGTCCGTGTGGTTGGCAAGGAACTGGGCCTGCCGGATAATATGGTATACCGTCAGCCCTTCCCGGGACCGGGATTGGGCGTGCGCTGCCCCGGCGCTATCACCCGTGACCGTTTGGAAGCTGTACGGGAAAGCGATGCGATCCTGCGGGAAGAATTCGCGAAGAACGGACTGGAAGGAAAAGTATGGCAGTACTTTACCGTAGTGCCTGATTTCAAATCCACAGGCATCCGGGACGGTAAACGGACCTTCGACTGGCCTGTCATCATCCGTGCCGTCAACACCAAGGACGCCATCACCGCCACGGTGGAAAACGTTCCCTTCGAACTGATGCAGCACATTACCGACCGTATCGTCCATGAAGTAAAAGGCGTGAACCGGGTGCTGTTCGATTTCACCCCGAAACCCACGGCGACCATTGAATACGAATAAAAATTAAAATCCCTGAAGCACTTTTTATAACAGTAGTTTCAGGGGTTTTCTTTTTTGAATCGTAACAAATTCGTCACTATGAAAAAAATTAGTGTTTCCTTAAAACCCGGAACACCGGTTTTCAGATGTTCCGGGAATTTATTTTTTCGGTTTCCGCATTATCTTTTTACGTCTTTTTACGATTATCTTTTTGCTGTTTTTTCTTATTGATTTTTATTAATAAATATGATACAAATAGAGAAGTGTTTTGTTCGATTTTTTACGTAAAAAATATTTGAGATGGGAGAGAGTTAAGGGACATGGCAGAGCTGAATTTGGAACAGTACGGTATTACCGGCGCAACGGAAATCATTTACAATCCTTCCTACGAATTCCTTTTTGAGGAAGAAATGCGGAAAGACCTGGTAAGTTTCGATAAGGGCCAGCTTACGGAATTGGGCGCCGTAAATGTAAAGACAGGCATTTATACCGGCCGTTCCCCCAAGGACAAATACATTGTGGAAGATGAAAATTCCAAAGATACTATCTGGTGGACTTCTGATGAATATCCTAACGACAACCACCGTATGAGCCAGGAAACCTGGAAGGCTGTAAAGGAACTGGCTGTAAAACATCTCTGCGGTAAAAGGCTGTTTGTGGTAGACGCTTTCTGCGGCGCCAACAAGGCTACCCGCATGGCCGTACGCTTCATTATGGAAGTGGCATGGCAGGCCCACTTTGTAAAGAACATGTTCATTCCTCCTACGGAAGAAGAACTGAAGGACTTTAAGCCGGACTTCGTAGTTTACGAAGCGTCCCAGGCTGCGGTAAAAAACTACAAGGAGCTGGGGCTGAATTCGGAAACCTGCATCGCCTTTAACATTACCAGCCATGAACAGGTGATCCTGAACACCTGGTACGGCGGCGAAATGAAGAAGGGCATGTTCTCCATGATGAACTACTATCTTCCCCTGAAGGGCATTGCTTCCATGCACTGCTCCGCCAACACGGACCTGAAAGGCGAGAACACTGCTATCTTCTTCGGCCTGTCCGGCACCGGCAAGACCACCCTGTCCACGGATCCCAACCGTCTGCTTATCGGCGACGACGAACACGGCTGGGACGATCACGGCATCTTCAACCTGGAAGGCGGCTGCTACGCCAAGGTCATCGACCTGGATAAAGACTCCGAACCGGATATCTATAATGCCATCCGCCGGAACGCCCTGATGGAAAACGTAGCCGTTGACCCGGATGGCAAGGTGGATTTCCATGACAAGAGCCTGACGGAAAATACCCGGGCTTCTTATCCCATCGAACACATTGAGCATAATGTAAAGACCATCCGTCCCACGTCTCAGGGCCCGGACGCACAGAATGTGATCTTCCTGTCTGCAGATGCTTTCGGGGTGCTGCCTCCGGTTTCCATCCTGACCCATGAACAGACCAAATATTATTTCCTGTCCGGTTTTACCGCAAAACTTGCGGGAACAGAGCGGGGCATCACGGAACCGACGCCTACCTTCTCCGCCTGCTTCGGCCAGGCTTTCCTGGAACTGCATCCTACCAAGTATGCGGACGAACTGGTCAAGAAAATGGAAAAAGTGGGCGCAAAAGCATTCCTTGTGAACACTGGTTGGAACGGCACCGGCAAACGCATTTCCATTAAAGATACCCGCGGTATTGTGGACGCCATCCTGAACGGCGACGTAAACAAGGCGCCTACCAAAACGATTCCTGTCTTTGATCTGGAAGTTCCCACGGAACTGCCCGGCGTAGATCCGGCCATCCTGGATCCCCGGGACACTTATAAGGATCCGGCGGAATGGGAAGCAAAGGCTAAAGACCTGGCAGACCGGTTCATTAAAAACTTCCATAAGTACGAAGGCAACGCGGAGGGCAAGAAGCTGGTTGCAGCGGGTCCGAAGCTGTAAGAATTATTTTTAAAAACTTCCGGAATGTGCTGCGGTGCATTCCGGATTTTTACTAAAAAAAATTGCAAAGCCGTCAGCGCCTCGACGGTAACAAAAAAACGGCGGCGCAGATACGAGCATGAAATTTTATTTTGCAATAAATTTTTGCATGGATGAAAGAGGGGAACCGGATGAACAGAGAATTGCGCAAAGATGCGGAAACAATTATCGCCAAGTCGCTGCAGGCAGTGATGCCGGACGAAGCGGTAAAACATACATTGAAGGATTATCAGTTCAGCGACGGCCGGAAAATTCTGGTGGCCATCGGCAAGGCGGCCTGGCAGATGGCAAAGGCGGCGGTGGATACTCTGGGCAAGGTGGACAGAGGTATCGTCATTACCAAATACAAACATGTGAAGGGGGACATCCCCGGGGTGGAATGCTGTGAAGCGGGCCATCCCATTCCGGATGAAAACAGTTTTGCCTCTACGAAAAAAGCGCTGGAACTGGTAAAAGATCTGAAACCGGAAGACACAGTGATCTTTTTGGTGTCCGGAGGCGGCAGCGCCCTTTTCGAGCTGCCTCTTATCTCCGGGGAAGAACTGCAGAAGATTACTATGGATTTGCTCCACAGCGGCGCCAATATTGTGGAGCTGAACAAAATACGTAAACGCCTCAGCAGCGTGAAGGCGGGGCGCTTCGCCCAGGCTTGCGCCCCGGCTAAAGTGCTGAGCATTGTGCTCAGCGACGTGCTGGGGGATCCTCTGGACAGCATCGCCAGCGGCCCGGCCTATCCGGACAGCAGCACCTGCAAGCAGGCAAGGGATATTGTGAAACGGTACAAGATCCATCTTTCAACCGAAGCGGCGGCCTGTCTGGAACAGGAAACGCCAAAAGAGCTGCATAACGTGGAGACTCATGTGAACGGTTCCGTGAAGGCCCTTTGCGTTGCAGCGGCCAAAGCGGTGGAAACGTTGGGGTACAAACCTTTTATTTTAACGGACGAGCTTTGCTGTGAAGCCAGCGCGGCCGGCAGTTTTCTGGCCAGCATTTTAAAGACCCATGCCGGCAGTAACGAATCACTGGCCTTTATTGCCGGAGGCGAAACGGTGGTCCACGTAACCGGGTACGGTTCCGGCGGCCGCAGCCAGGAGCTGGCTATGGCGGCAGCGGAAGGCATTGCAGGAATAAAAGGCGCAGCCGTGTTCTCTATCGACAGCGACGGGACAGACGGTCCCACCGACGCGGCCGGCGGTTATGTGGACGGGGAAAGTTTTGACGCACTGCAGGATCTGGATCTGAATTATTACGCCATGCTCCGGGAAAACGATTCCTACCACGCCCTGGAAGCTATCGGCGGACTGATCATGACAGGCCCTACCGGCACCAACGTAAACGATGTGGCCATAGCGCTGCTGAAAAAATAAAAATTTAAGGAAACGGCAAATGCGTTGAATGTTTACAAATTTTTGCTGAAAATTTTTGAACGCTATAGACTAAAAAATTTCCGGAATATCTGATCAAGGTATTCCGGATTTTTAATTAATAACCAATTAATAATTTTGCATTTATGTTATAATAATGTCAGAAATTCAGCATGACAAATAATAAAAAACTCCAATACCCATTCACTATTAAAAAAGGAGGCGTGCCATGAAAAAAGCAAAACTTTTAGCCGCTGCGCTGGCTGCAACGTTCGCATTTACTGTTGCTCCCATTTTGGATACAGGGATTAGCAACATTTCGGATTCGGGGAATTCCGGCCTTTTGGATTTCGGCTGGTCCCGTCCCGCTTTTGCCCAGGGCAATGGGGTGGATTACCAGGTGGGTTTGCACCATATTCCGCTGGTGACCCGAACGGAACATTTTGTGGAAAGCGGCGATAAGGGCGAACTTCTTCGGGCCCGCTGGACGGGGATCCGGGTGACCGGTCCCGTGCCTTTTGAACCCAATATCAACAAAGCCTTGGATACCTACACTGCCAATGAAAGCAAACAGTTTGACAAGAGCTGCAAGGAAATGGTACGGGACGCCCGCCTGGACCACAGTGAACGGGCGAAGTATGGCGCTGATTTTTTCCCTGCTTTTGAAAATAGCAGCGATATATATGTGCGCAGGGCTGACTCCCTGGTGGTGAGCATGCTGGAATTTGTCTCCAGTTATATGGGAGGCGCCCACGGTATGTACGGCGTAATCGGAAAGAGCTTCGACACCTACACCGGTAAGGAGATGCAGCTGACGGATATTTTCACCAGCCCCACCGCTATGACCTCTGCTATTAAGCAGCAGCTGATGTTTGATTATCCCAACGCGTCTTTTCGGGAAAACAACGGGGCCAGCATGCGTCAAACGGTTGACCAGATGGCAAAAGACGGCCACCTGATCTGGACCATGGATCCCCGGGGTGTGACATTCTATTTCAATCCCTATATCATAGGCTCTTACGCGGAAGGGATTTATACTACCACGCTGCTGTATTCCGAGCGGCCGGAAATCTTCAAACACGACCAGTACACCCAGGCTATCACCTGGCGGGGGCCGCATGCCTATTGTATGGAAATTCCCGGTTACCTGCCCGTGCGTCTCAGCGACAGCCCCCGGGGGGACAGGCTTGCAGTAATGAACGACTGGGAAGAACTGGTTATCGATTACTGCGGCGAGCAGCTGAAAGATAAATTCAACGCAAAAAAAATCCGCGCTACTTTTGTGAGCAACCAGTTAGATGAAAAGGAACAGCGTTTCCTGTATGTGGATTGCGAAAAAGAAAACGGCCAGCATGCCCTGCGGGTATATGCCCTGGGCAACAGCGCGCCGGTCTTTGTGGGCGAATATGCCATGAGCCGTTTCATCTCTGACATGGTAGGGCAAAACGGCGAGGACTGGTATGTGATGACCAATCCCCAGGCCTTTTACATGACGGCCATGCCGGGCAGCGGTTATACGCCCGGGACCAGGCTCACCTGCCGGGTAGGGGAAGACGGCGCGCCTCAGGTGTATGAAGTGGAAGGCGCTAAAGGGTAAAAGGTTGATCCGCAAAAAATCGTCAGATCACTGACTTACAAAAATGTTTGGAGGTGGCAAAGTGAAAACGACAAAGGAACGCAGAAAAAAAATTGCGAAAATTTTTTTGCAAAAATATTTTTCTCTTTTGCTGACGGTACTTGTCGTTTTCTTTTGGATGCCCCAATCTGTTTTTGCCACCCCTGCCATACCGGTGGACCGGGATCAGTTTTCCATTGGCAACGCCGTTACGGCGGAGTTTATGGTTTACGGAGTAAAGTCACAGCACACCGGCTACAAGGAAGACAACGCCAACGGGAAAATTTTTTACACACGAACCGGCACGGCGGATCCCGGGCAGCCCCTCCGGTTTCTTCTGTCGGCCATGCAGTCACTGCCCGGCGCGGTCCAGGAAATGGAACTGACCGTACAGCCCTTTGACGTGGTGAACCGGTACGCGGGAAAGAAGATGGAAACATTTTACCGCAAAGCAAAGGGCTCCCCGGGCAAACAGCTGAACGTGAACATAGAATACAAAATTCCGCCCAAGGCGCGGTTGCTGGTTGTGACGGCACAGCTGAAGGATTTTTACAAAGAAGGAAACAAAACCCTGCCCCGCTACACTACAGTGGAGTATGAACTGCGTGTCGTAGGCTACGCGGAAGCCAATGCGACGCCCTTTAGCGGAAAATCCGTAAAAAAGGTAAACGATAACAAAGGCAAGCGGATCATCATTGAAGATAAACATTCGGAAGCCATCGTAGGGGCCATCGGCATCGGCGGCTCGTTTGTGGCCGCGTTCATTTACTGGCTGTTCCACCGGGGAAAAAAGAAAACCGGCGCCGGTTCGGCACAGCAGCAAGAACAGCGGAAACAAAATGAAATAAAACCGCAACAGGAAGAACAAAAGAAACAGGCATTACAGGAACAAGAGGCGAAGCAGCCGGTTGATGCGGCGGGAACCATCGGCGCCGCTTCTTCCGCGTCGAATCCTATTTCAAATCAGACAGTAATATCGGAGCAACCGCACTTTTGCTCCAATTGCGGCGCGAAACTGAAACCCGGCAGCCGTTTCTGCGAAAACTGCGGGACAAAGGTGTAATGTTTCCTTAAGCCTTTTCATATTTACAAAAGCCGGCGTGGATATGCGCCGGCTTTTTTGCCATAAGGGGTTGTTCAATTTTTTACACAGTTCCTTAGTTGTCTGAATCGAAAGTTTTATATACATCAGTAATTTTATATGCTATGATAACAAAAAAGATTCCAAGGAGGAACAATTATGAAACGGATCGTTTTTATGCTGCTGGCTGTGACTGCCATTTTCTTTTCCGCTTTTGACGGAGCCTGCGAGGCGAAAGACGTGTGGGTAGAGCGCTGGGAACAGAACCAGGCAGATGTGTATGTGATGGACACGACCCTTGAATGGGAAGAAAATTTGGATGGAAAAGTTTTCCGGGTCTCAACGAAAATGATGCAGGACGGGAAAATCAGAAATATAGTAAAATGGAAATTCGCAAAGTTCCGGGATGAAATGTGGCGCTATGAAACGAACATGATGGGCGGTTCTAACATGACGGTGGTTTCCCCGGGAAACAAAGTGTTTGAATTTTGCATGAAGCGCATTGGATGGACCTATCGGACGGAAGATTTCTGGTGTTATTGAGAAGCAATTAAAGAAAAGTTTTATATACATCCGCAAATTTATATGCTATGATTTAAAAAAGAAGTGTTTTAACGCGAAAAAATGAGGAGGCGCGGATATGAAAAAACAACTTTGGAGTCTGGTGTTGAGTCTTTTTGTTGCAGTAAGCGTTTTATTGGGCGGAACAGCCATTGCCGAAGCCGGGAATTTTGTGGAGGTGGCCGATACCGGCGTGCTGCAATTGAAAGCCAATGAAAAATGGGAAAAAGAATACCGCACCAAAATGGGCGATGTAAAAATCCGTTTCCGCAATTTGGCCAATTCCAAGGAAAACAAGCGTTACCACCTTCTCATCTGGTGGCGGGACCCGGGAAAAGGCAAGTACGAAAGGGTAGCGGACGGTTACAGCCCCAAGAATAACTTCGGCTATGGCTTTAAAGTGTTCCGTGACAACAAGACCGGCCGTGTGTATTTTGCCATGGACGCCCACGGGCGCATTGTGCTGTATGGGTACGATACCTTTGCGAAAAAACTGGAACTGTATGTGGACAGCATAAATTACTGGAGCCCGCTGCCTTTGCCCAGCATGCTGGTGCGGCCGGACGGGGATCTGGAACTGCGCTTTGACAGCGTGAACCGCCAGGCGAATCCCACCCGGTACCGCCTGTTCTGGGATCTTGGGCGCAACTGGTTCGGATACCAGGACCTGAACGTTCCCGTGTATCATGATGTACCGACTTCTTACGACGATTCCGTATACGATACCTCTGTGATGAATGCGTCAACGATTTATGAAGGCGTGGATTAAACAAATAAAGACAACGATTTTGGCTTCCATGCAGACAGGAGGTTCCCATGCATTGCCCGAACTGTGGACAGAAAATTTTAGAAGGTTCAGACTTTTGCAGCAACTGCGGCGCTTCTGTAGTGCGTCAGCTGGTGGGGCCCACCTGTGTTAAGTGCGGCAGCCGGAACCTGCCCGAAGCGGAATTTTGTGCGGAGTGCGGCGCAAGGCTGGGCGGGGAACCCGTTCCGATGCAGTCGTTCTGCCCCGAATGCGGCGCTGCGGTGAAGGAAAGCGCTACCTTTTGCAAAATGTGCGGCGCCAAGCTGAAAGAGACAGCGGTGCCGGTACAGTCTGTCTGCCCCGGGTGCGGGGAAGCACTGCCTCCGGATGCGGTGTTCTGCGGAAATTGCGGAATGAGTCTGGAACAGGGCGGAGCGTATGCCTCCGGACCTGCAACCGTGGAAAGCGATCCGTCGTATCAAACGCAAGAACAGGAATACGTACAGCAGCAAGCGCAGTATCAACAGCAAGCGCAAGATTGGGAATATGCGCAGCAGCAACAAGCACAGCAGCAGGATCAGGAATACCCGCGGCAGGAAGAGCCGTACCAGCATCAGGCGCAACCGCAGTTTCAAAACCGGGAATCTGTAGATTCGCAACCACAGACGCAACTGCCGCAAAAATCCAGCCGGAACAAAAGGCTGATGGCAGCCGCTGCGGCCGTGGTTTTGTTGGTCATTGGCATTACTGGCTTCTGGAAGCCCGGCTATTTGCTGGATCTGTTCCGTCCCACGGCTAAACTGGAAAACGGAGTGCTGGCGTTAAAGGACATTACGTTGGATTTTAAACAGACGAACCTGGGTAACGGCGCAGCCACGATGACTACCGTAAAAGATAAGGAAGAAGAAATAAATAACGGACTGATTGGCGACCTGTATGTCATGAAGATTGACAAGAGCTGCCAGGGAAGGGTCACGGTATCCGTACCGGTACCGAAGGAGTATAAGCCGGGGAACAACGACGGACAACACATCAAACTCGGCATCGGTCGTGAGTACCCTATGGTGAACGGCAAAACAACGCGGCGTTACAGTTACTTTGATGCCGAAGTAAAAGATGGAAAAGCTGTAGCTGTCATTGACCCGGCTGCTGTGGCACAAAGCACGATTAGAAATAAGGCAACTGAAAAATCAGCGGAGACAGCCCCGGACTTGGGCGAGTATACGGAATATGTGGGATACTATTTAAAATACGAATTCATGCCTCAATATGGTGAGGGCTATAAATATTCTAAAGGCCATTTTCGCCTGTGGTACAACTATTATACGCTGACAGCTAGAAACCATTATATGGGGGGAGACGACGCCCAAAAGCTGCTAAGCGATCTGGAAGAGGCCTACAATTACTATAAAAAGAATGGTTATGCCGATTATGTAGATGCATTTACCCCGATTGACGTTTATATCGAAGACATCAAGGATGAAGGCGGTTGGCTTTCATCGACCGGCGAAATACAGCTCAAGGAAAAAAGCTTGTTTGGTGATAACCGTAACATGCCCTATGATGATGAAGCTCGAAGACCGAATGTAAGGAAAACTATCTACCATGAATTCTTTCACGCAGTACAACAGGGTATAATCAATGGGGCGGCTTCTTATTTTACGAAAACCTTGTGGTTTGATGAGGCGACAGCAACGCATTTTGAAAGGGTGGTTTATCCCGACGCGGTTCCTGAGAATGGACAATCATTTTCCAGGTTCATGTGGGGTGGGGTGATTCCTGAAAATAACACAGCAGAAGATGGTTATGGGCGTGTATTGTTGATTGATTATATAAGCAGTAAGATGGGTGGCGATGCCTGGATTAAGGATTGTTATGAAAATTGGACTGCCGATTGTCGGCGACTAAAGTCTTACATAAGAAAGATTGCCTTGACAGAAGGTATTTTTGCCGCTGATTTTTATAGGGAGGTTATGACAAAAATAGGTCACATACCTCTTCCACTATATTACCAAGCTTGTCTACATCCGGATGTGGTTACGGGAGAAGATCGTTATTTAGGCGCGATCAAAATACAACTGGATGATAAAACCAAAGAAAAAATAGAAAAAGAGGAAGAAGGAGCTTCGCCGGTCGTATTTACCAGCCCGCCCTTTGAACTTGGACCGTATGGGGGTTGTATAATCGCACTGGCGGTTCCTCAAAAACAAAACAGCCGAAAACAAATAGAAAACATAGCCGATGATCTCCCGGAAAAATGTCAGTTGAAGTTAGAGGCAGAAGGAGGTTGTCGGGTACAGGTTATCAGATATAAAACAGTAAACTACAAAAATGCAGTATCAAGCTCTAATAACATTATAAAAGATTTCAAAAAACAGACAGAAGATAATTACGTATTTCTCGTTTTGGTAACCTCCACAAAGGATAAAAAGCAAAATATCGTGCTGAAGGCTACGCTGGAAAAGGAAGAACTGAAAGAGGGAATTTATCATGGCAAGGCGACCATGACTCAGGGAAAGAAAACCGCAACGCGTAACAATGTTTTGGGATTCAGGCTTTCCAAAGGAAAGGACGGTCGGTGGGGTTTGAATGTATGTCAGGCGAATGGGGATTATATGGCAGCAGCTGCCAATATACCCCTGACCTATGACGCAAAGCAGAAAACGTGGAAGGGACACAGAAAGTTCAAAGAAGATGTCTCCAAAAATCCTGCCAGGAAAATGGAAGAAGTAGTTACACTCGACTGTACTATGAAAGTCAATACGGAAGGCAAAGAGCCGGTTATCATTGTTAATTATAATGCCGATGGAACTACCTGGAAGTGGGGATTTCCTACAAGAGAAGCCTATAACATTAAATTTGAAGGAAAATGGTCCAGTGAGCTTAAAGGGAAAAACCTATCAGCGGGTAAAGAGGGCAAGATAACCATACTGGAATAAAAGGCGATACAACTTAGGCTCACGATTTGTTTCGACTTTGACAGTAATAAACTTTAGAATTAAGTTGTAAAGCATTTCGCTTGCTCCTGTGATGAAGAATGCCTGCGGAGGTGGTATGGTGATGAAAAAGAATCGTGCCGGGAATCATTCCACAGAAATTTTCTGGCAAAAATATATTTCCCTGTTGCTGGCGGTCTTTGTGTTTGCGTTGGGAATGTCGGGGATTAAAACAGTTGATGCAGCTGTTACGTCTGAAACCGTTACGAGGACGGTAACGATTAAGCCTCGTTTAAGCAGTAATGAGACGAAAATCGCGCAGATGAAAATGCATGTGATGCTGGAAAATTTAGATTTAAATGCCTATGCGAAATACACTGCCGAATTACGTAAAAACGCCAAATACGGGCATGTCGTATTCGCGAAAGCCGCGCCCGGAAGCCAGGTAACGATTACGGCGGAACCGGCGCCTATACCGGGTATACTTTCAAAGCCTGTCAGATCTGCTAATTATTCGGAAACTACAAAATTTTATAATCATAAGAAGATAGGAACGTTAAAAGAGCTGACGTCTCTCGGTAAGGAAAATAGTTATGGTAAAAAACATACAATTCCTAAGGACGTGGAAGAAGTAACTGCAACGGTTACTATAGATTTTCCGACGATTGGATTCGAAGTTGGCACTGAAAAGCAATCTTCTGTCGGCACGTATCGTAGGACGCCATATATAACCCGTACCTATTATATTTTTACCTCCGATGCAGCATGTAAAAAGGCATATGATTTAATGACCGGCAACAGTGCCGCCGGTGCGATTTCTTCTGTTCTTGGCGGCGATAAAAAATCCAACGCGAAATCGGAAGGCAAGCAGACTGGCAAAGCATCTGACGGCAAAGATTCCGGCGGCCTGGGTACAGCGGCCAAAATTGCCATCGGCGTCGCTGCCGTGGGAGCCATTGGCTTTGGCGCGTTCAAGTTTTTAGGCAAAGGCCGCGGCGGTAAAGAAAATGGCGCAGGCAAAAATGTAAATGCTGAATCGGTTCCTCAGAACCCGGAACGTTTTGCTCGCACTAACCCGGCCGGTGGTGAGCAGCAACCGGGACGAAGCAGTGCATCGATGAACCGTGCAGCTGGCGCGCAACAAACAGGACGAACCGGCGCGGCGATGAATAACGTTGCTGGCGCACAACAAACAAGAAGAAACAGTGCAGCGGCGAATAATGTGGCGGGCGAGCAGCAAACAAGACGAAGCAGTGCGGCGATTAACGGTGCAGCTCCCCTGTCCGGAGTGGGTGGCGGGCAGCAAACTGCAGCGGGAACAGCGAAACTGTTTTGCAAAAAATGTGGCGCGCCCTTAGATCATGACAGCCGTTTCTGTGAAAACTGCGGCGCCCGCAACACACCAGAGTTTTGCACGAACTGTGGCGCAAAACTGGAACCGGGCGGCGTGTTCTGCGGAAACTGCGGGGCGAAGGTGTGAAAGCTTTCCTGGTAAAAAGTTGCTGCTTCTAATCCCAAGTGTTACTAAAATATATTAAGTAAACACGAACCAAAAAGATAAATATATTTAGCAAACAAAGTCGGTAATGTGATAGCTGATATAAGAAAAACAGGCTGTTTTAAAAGCCGACTGCGAGAAATGCCCTGTAAGGCCCTATGCTGCTTCGAGACGATAAACATATCCAAAAAGGGGTAAAATCGCTCAGAAACGAAATACGGACGTTTCAGGGCATGCTTGAAAAATCCGAAAGTCAAAAAGACAAAATTTTGGGATTTTAAGCGACTTTTGAAAAATGAAATCTCGAGAAAAATAAAGAAAATAAGAGAAATAAGGAGAATATAAAATATATTCTGGAATAATATTTGAATATACAAAATTATGGTATAATATAACTGATTTTAATGATTCAAAACTTTGAAATTAGGCCAAAAAGACAAAAAGTCAGAGGCTGGGGGCGTAAAGGTATTTTTAGGAAATTTCCCGATTTTCTAAAATAAATGTATGCTCACAATGGATAAAATAAGTTGAACATTTTGCGATTTTGCTGAAATTTATGAAGGCAAAAAAGTGAATAGGATAAGGTAGAACAATAAAAGAAAAATTTATGAAAAATTTATAAACGATGGTATAATAAAGTTAAAAAGGCATATATTGTTATCTCCCAATGGGAAAAAATAATTTGAAAATTTTATAAAATTGTTATACGAATTGACGCTGCGCTATTGCCAGATTTTGTGTTTGTTTTATCAGAAATCCGTTCCCGTAAAACTCACAATTTTATATGGCAGGGGCGCAGTTTTGCTTTTTATGAAAATGAGAAGAATGGAAAAGGGAGTGTAAACCATGGCTGATTTTGATAACAATACTGCAGGTACATGGACATGCAGCTGCGGAAAAACCAATACGGGAAAATTTTGTGTAAATTGTGGCGCACAGCGTCCAGTAGCGCCTCCACCGCCTGTGGCTGCCCGGCAGACGGAATGGGTGTGTGCTTGTGGGAAGAGGAATACAGGGAAATTTTGTGTAAAGTGCGGTTCGCCACGCCCGGCTGCAATGCAAGGGAAACTTGCGGGCAGTACTGTGACAGCTCCGCCAAGAAACAGCAAACCGGCAACAGCAAATGGAAGCGAAGCGGTTGCGGCATTAGCAGCACAGGAGGCAGCGTCCCGTAAGGCGGCGGAAGAAGCGGCAGCACGTAAAGCGGCAGAAGAGGCATCGGCCCGTAAAGCAGCAGAAGAAGCAGCGGCCCGCAAAGCTGCGGAAGCCAAAGCAGTTCAGGAAGCGGCTAAGAAACAGGAGGCGCCTGTATCGTCTTCAGCGGAAGCAGAGGACAACAACGGCATGATGAAGAAAGTTGCGATTGGCGCGGCGGTGTTGCTGTTGCTGATCGGCGTATACTTTATGTTTGGCAAAAAGAAGGAAACGCCCCCTGTAGCTGAACCGCCGAAAGTTGAAACCAAAGCAGAGACCGAAAAGAAAGATAACGGAACTGCGAAGCCGGAGGCGGAAAAGCCCATGGACCCGGCGGTAAAGGCAGAAAAACTGAAAAAATACGCAGAGGAAATGAAAGCGGCCAACGCGCAGAAAAAGCAGGATGCTACGGCCAACGAAAAAATTGTTTTCTTAGTGGAAAACGTACAGCGCAAAGGCAACGACCTGACAATTTCCGGGCATTTCTACAACGGCAAAAAAAATCGCACCATTATCTCGGTCAAAGCAATGGAACTGGATATCGTGCTGCGGGATGTGGATAAGGAATTGCTGAACGAGAAGAACATAAAATACACAAAAGCTTTTACCGGTATGGAAATTAAGCCTCTTCAGGATTCACCCATGCTGACAGTGGAACTTCCGGGTAAGGCGCCTAAGGACGAGTTCAATAATTTTGCGGTTACGGCTCACGACGTTCATTGGGAAGGCATAGGCAAATAGAAGACCGAGAAGGACTGGAGAAATAATAAGGCTCGGTGTGTTACAGCGGCTGTTCAGTCGGAGCTTGATGGGTTGCAATATGCTGCACCATTTTATCGGAGGAAACGGATGATGAAAAAGCTTTTATTACTCTTGCTTTGCCTTGCGGCCGTGATCATATCCGGATGCGGCGACAAATTTGCAAAAGAAAAGGAAGCGATCAGTAAGGCGGAAAAAACTGCCATGAGCATGGAAGTACCTGTTCTGGTCAAACCGGATCCGTCCCAGCAGCCTCCGCCCACCAAGGAAGATTACACCCGGTACCAGGCAGGCCTGAACAAACTGATTGCAGCGGAAAATAAAATGCTGGTTGAAATGCGAAAGTCGGACGCACAGATCGCAACCTTGCTGGGCAAGGCAGAAAAAGAAGAGGAAAAGAAAGATCTGCGGCAGTTCCGGGATAAAATCCGTCAGGACCGAATCAGTTTTGTGAAGAAAATTACCCAGGGCCGCCTTTCCGGGGACACGTTTATCGTAGGCGTAGGAAGCACCTGGCAGGAAGTGGAAATGGTCTACGGCAAACCGGAAAGTACGGGGAACCAGTTTCCCGGCACGAAACAATACGTTTACAAAGGATTGAAGTTTGAAGACATAATCGGCGGTGGCGTTCCCTCTCCGGAACGATTGAAAAAATGGGTCTCCAGAACCGTGCAAAGCGTTACGATGACCGGCAAGAATGTTACCTCGGACGCCGGTGTGACAATCGGCATGACCCGGGACCAGGTGTATAAAGTCCTGAAAACAAAATACGTAAAAAAGAATCCCAGGTTAACAACCAATGAGTTAAAGGCGGAACGGACCAATAAGCCGGACGGTTTCGACGCAGTGACCCAGTTTGCCATGGAAGAAACGGCCCCATATAATCTGTTTTTGGAATTTAAAAAAGGAAAACTGTTCCGGTACATCGTTGCGCAGAATTAAAAGGCGGGAACAGAGTGGAACGGGCAGCGTGTTCTGGGGGAATTAGTGTAAAAGATGATTCTTTCGTTACTATTTACTATTTGTGCCGCGGACCGACGGTGACGGAATGGAGCTTGCTATGAAAACTGACGGGACTTACAAAAGCAAAAATATCATGATGTACCCGGACGGAAAATACCGCTGGGTGTATGAGCT
>Ga0310695_10005284_pt1 | contig 22685 bp, 24 predicted proteins | sample RumenRJG_04DNA_FD_203882 | JGI IMG/M metagenome (GOLD analysis project Ga0310695, IMG submission 203882) | Bovine rumen microbial communities from Lethbridge, Alberta, Canada - RJG_04 (v2) (version 2) | ecosystem: Host-associated > Mammals > Digestive system > Stomach > Rumen | place: Canada...
AGAGTCCGGGCAAAATCAAAATCGGCAGTGGCGTGGATCACCCGGGTGATGACAGCGGCGTTTTCTTCCGGGAGCTCGATCCCGCGCGCCCGCAGTTCCTCTCCGATGATCCGCATGCTGCTGCGCTCGATATCCGCCGGCAACACATGTTCAGGCATCTTCATATTCCTCCATCGCGCGGTAAATACGCTCCATATCCAGGCTTTTTCGCACTGCCTCCGCCAGCAGATCATATTGTCGCTGCCGGTACAGGACACGCGGAACCGGTTTGAACGGTTCTATTGTGATCCCCTTGCGTACTGCAAGCCAGTCCGCCAGTCGGGCGGTCAGCTCGCCGGTATCGAACAGCCCATGGAGATAGGTCCCGAACACGTTTCCGTTGATCGCGCCGTCCGTTTTTCCATCCTCGAAGCGGCAGAAAGGCGCCGTCTCGGAAACAGTCTCCCCCATGTGGATCTCATAGCCCTCCAGCCTCGCACCGGCGAAGGGACCGTCCTGGATCGCCGCCTGTTTTCTTGTGCGGGTCTTGCGGGCGCTGAATACCGTACGGCAGGGCAGCAAGCCCATGCCCTGCAAAGTCCCGCCGTGCTCCACGGCCTCCGGATCGGCGATCTCCCGGCCGAGCATCTGATATCCGCCGCAGATTCCCAGGACCGGCGTTCCTCTGCCCGCCAATTCCAGGATTGCGCTCTCAAGACCATTATCCCGTAGCCACAACAGATCGTCCATGGTGCTTTTGGTCCCCGGCAGGATCAGCAGGTCCGGTGCCCCAAGCTGTTTCGGATCGTATACATAGCGCACGCCGACAGCCGGGTGCTCTTCCAGAGGCGGGAAATCCGTAAAATTGGATATATGGGGCAGTCGGACCACAGCCACGTCCAGCGCTCGTTCAGCTTTCGTTCTGGCGAGGGCTGGAGCAAGACTGTCTTCATCGTCGATATCTGCCTGCAGCCAGGGCACGACGCCCAGCACAGGGACTCCTGTCAGCTCCTCCAATCGGAGCAGCCCGGGACGCAGAAGCTCAACATCGCCGCGAAACTTATTGATGACCGTACCGATCACCCGGCGGCGCTCCGTATCCCGCAGCAGGGCGATCGTTCCGTACAGTTGGGCGAACACGCCGCCCCGGTCGATATCTCCGGCCAGAAGCACCGGCGCATTCACCAGTTCCGCCAGGCCCATATTGACGATATCGTTCTCCCGCAGGTTGATCTCCGCCGGGGAGCCGGCGCCTTCGATGACGATGATATCGTTCTCCTCCGCCAGACTATTATAGGCTTTTAAAATGTCCGGGATCAGCTCCCGCTTCATGGCAAAATAGTCAGCAGCGTCGTAATGACCGCGCACCTCTCCATTGACGATGACCTGGCTGCCGGTGTCGCTGGACGGCTTGAGCAGGATGGGATTCATCCGCACATCACAGTCCAGCCCGGCGGCTTCCGCCTGGGCCGCCTGCGCCCTGCCCATTTCCAAACCGTCCGGCGTGATGTAGCTGTTGAGCGCCATATTCTGACTTTTGAAAGGGGCGACCCGCCAGCCGTCCTGTTGAAAGATCCGGCACAGAGCCGTGACCAGCAGACTCTTTCCGGCGCCGGACATGGTCCCCTGCACCATGATGCACTTAGCCATGTACCAGCACTCCTTTCATAGCCTTTAAGAAGAGAACATTCTCTTCGTGCGTCCGTATCGCGCACCGGTACCAGCCGGGCTGCAGACCTTCAAAATCTCTGCAGTCCCGCAGCAGGATCCCGCGCTGACGGAGTTTTTCACACAGCGCCGTTTCCTCAGAATAAAACAGTATAAAATTCGCCTCGCCTTGTATGCAGCGGCAGCCCAGTTCCTTTAAGCCCTCCGTCAAAAAGGGCCGCTCGATCTCCAGCAGCGCCCGCACCTGATCCAGATACGCCGTCTCACTCAGCGCAGCCAGACCGGCCGCCTGGGCGGGTTCGGATACAGCCCAGGCCTGGCCGCAGTTTTGCAGCCTCGCCGCTGTGACCGCATCACCGCAAAGCGCGTAGCCGAGGCGAAGCCCGGCCATGGAAAAAGACTTGGTAAAGGCGCGGATCAAAATAAGATCGGTTTCCTCGGACAACCGGCTCACCAAGCTGTGTTTTTCCGGCCGATCCAGCATTTCGATGAAGCATTCGTCCACCACCGGTCGTGTTCCGGTCTGCCTGCAGCGCTCCAGGATCTGACGCAGCAGAGATGTTTCCGCTGTACGCCCGGTGGGATTGTTGGGGTTGCACAGGATCAGCAGGTCCAGGCCCGGAACGATATGGGGCAGGATCGCCTCGGTAAGCGCAAAGTCATTTTCCTCTGACAAAGGGAAGCGGCGGACCTCACAGCCGGCGCCTCGCAGGGCTGTCTCATATTCCGTAAACACCGGAACCGGCAGCAAAGCCGTTTTCGGTTTCAGGGCCAGCGGCAGCCGAAAGATCAGATCCGCGGCGCCGTTGCCGCAGACGATCTGCTCTGCCGGGATATGGTGACAGGCCGAAAGCGCCTGCCGCAGCCGAAAGCACTCCGGGTCCGGATAGCGATCGGCATTTTCCGCAGCCGTGGCCGCAGCGCGGCGGACCCCTTCCGGCATCCCCAGCGGGCTGAGATTTGCGGAGAAATCCAAGGGCAGGGATCCGTATTCTCTTTGATATCCGGCCCAGTCGCCGCCGTGCATCGTTCCCATCGCTTATCCCTTTAACAGCAGAATACTCAACATCCTCAAAAAGCTCATAAACAGCAGGCTGAGCATGCTTCCCGCGACCATCAGCCGATCCGCTCTGCGAATATCCTCCGCTTCGATCTCTCTGCTCGCATCGCCAATCGTCGGCTTATCCAGCAGTTTCCCAAAATAATACGCCGGTCCCGCCAGGCGGACCCCCAGAGCCCCGGCCATGGCCGCCTCGCACTGGGCGGAGTTGGGGCTGGCGTGCCTGCGGCGGTCCCGCCGCCAGATCTGCCGGGCCCCACGCCGGTCATATCCGCACATTCCGCTTGCCGCGATCAGCAGCAGCGCCGCCAGACGCGAGGGCAGGAAATTGGCCGCGTCGTCAAGACGGGCGGCCGCTCTGCCAAACCAGAGATAGCGCTCGTTCTTGTAGCCGATCATGCTGTCCATGGTATTGACGGCCTTATAGCACAGAGCCAGCGGCGCACCGCCGATGAACATATACAGCATCGGCGCCACCACGCCGTCGGAGAAGTTTTCCGCCACGGTCTCCACCGCGGCCCGTACGACACCGGCTTCATCCAGTGCCGCAGTATCTCGCCCGACGATCCGGGAGACCGCGGTACGGGCGTCTGCCAGGCTGCCGTCCTGCAGTGCCCGGTAAACGTTCATGCTCTCATCCTTCAGATCCTTGACAGCCAGAGCCTGCCAGCACCACAGCACCCGCAGCAAGAATCCCAGCGGAGCCCACAGCCGATCCAATAAAACGATCAAGCCCCAGCTGACAAACAGGCTGCCCAGCGGCAGAAGACAGGCCAGGAGCAGCCCGGCACGGTATTCGCCCTTTGGCGTTTTGGAAAAGCGCGAGCGCAGCCGTCTTTCCAAAGCGTCAATACAGCGCCCCATCACCACGACCGGATGAAGCCTTGTCAGAGCCGCCGGATCTCCCAGGAGCAGATCCAGAAAAAAGCCGCATACCGCGGCAAGCAGTATCCTCATTTGGTAAACCCGATCTCCTCTGTGATCTCCAGGGCCAGCGGCCAAAGCTCGCTGCTGAGCACATAGCCCGCTCCCGGTTTTGCCGCGCCGGCGTAGTAATCCCGCCCGGGCCGTCCCCAGCGTTCCAGCACAGCCATCTGCGTGCCGGCGTGGGCCACAACGACCAGCTGTTCCTCTCCTGCGGCAAGGGCCTTATCCACCAATGCGGAAAAGGCGGTACAGATCCGATCGGAAAAGGAAGCTCTGTCCTCGCCGTCCGGGCAGCTGCCCAGACAAAAGCCGTCGACCCAGGCGCGATAGGCCGGATCCTCCGCCATCTCATCGGCACTTCTGCCTTCGAACAGGCCGAAATTCATTTCTCCCAACTCCGGTATGGGGATCTGTTCTGCCGACGGGAAAAGGACGGCCGCCGTCTCCTGGGTCCGCTTCAAGCCTGAGGTGTAGACAAACGCGGGAGAAAACGCCGCCTGTTTCAGAGCCCCGCGGCCTCCTTCCGACAAGGGCGTATCCAGTACCCCCTGATACTTTCTTGCCTCCGTCAGCTCCGTGCATCCGTGGCGAATCAGCCAGATCAGCATGGCCATTCTCCCTTCAAAAGCTGCGGCAGACCGCAGCAGACCCGCACCACGGTATCGGCCCGCTCTGCCAGCAGGCAGGCCAGACGGCCCGCCGCCTCTCTGTGAGAACGCTCAACAGGGTCCACGGGGACCACGCCGCCGCCGATCTCAGTGGCGATCACGATCTCCTTTTGTGCAAGCGCATCCGCCAGAGCTTCCAAATCGGCGGCGTCCGCCAGATCCTGGACATCCCAGACCGCTCTGTTGAAAAACGCTTCCTCGCTGAGACCGATGGCGTTTCGAATGTATTCCTTTTTCCCTGAAAAAAGGGGTCCTGTTATAAAAATCATATGACTGCGTCGATACATTGCCAGAGGCAAAGAGCCCCCAGCATCCACAATTCCACCTTCTGCAGAAACCATCCGGCGAGATCACCGGAGACGCCGCCGAAATACGCTTCCGCCGTTCGCCGATACCAGAAAAACGCAGCGGCTGCCACGGGGATCACGATCCAAGCGCCTGTCAGAATCAGCCCTGCGCAGAGCAGCGCCGTATAGCCGAACAGCACGTTTCGCACCGTCTCCCGATCGGCAGCCTCCGCGAAATTTCGGGCCAGTCCACTGCCGTCCGCCAGGGGAAACAGCGTCAGCGCCAGGGCAGAGAGCGTGCGGCTCAGGCAGAAGATGCAGAACACCGTCCAGCCCCGGTAGGTGGGCAGCGACATCCAGAACGCCAGCGAGGCGATAAAATAGACGCAAAGCCGGATCGCTGCGAATGCGCCCATGTGCGGATCGTGCAGGATCTGGCGCTTCTGCGCCAGGGTCCCATGGCTGGCCAGAGCGTCGCAGGTATCCGCGTAGCCGTCCAGATGGATACCGCCTGTCACCAATACCGGGATCAGGCAAAGCACGGCGCCGCGGAGGAAAAGCGGGAAACTCCAGGCATTGCATATAAAAGCCCAAAGAAAGCACAGTCCACCGATCACCGCGCCCACCAGCGGGAAGGCCAACAGCGCGTAGCGCATATTCCGTTTTGTCCAGCGGATCTGCGGCACCGGCAGCGCCGAAAACATGGAAAATGCCACAAGGATCGCCTGAAGCATGGTCAATCCACTCCCTTCAGAAGATTGGGCTGCCCGCAGACCAATTCCACGACCAGTTCCGCTTTCCCCGCCAGGATCCGGTGGATCCGCGCAAGCTCACGGAGATACCGCAGAGTGTCGTCTGCATAGGCCCGGCCGCCGGAAAACAGCTCATTGGCGACCACGGTCAGATTATCACAGCGCCGGAGCAGGAACTCGATCCCCTCCAGCACTGCCTCTGTTCCGCCGCCCTCGGAGCTGAACAGCTCATTGGCTGCGAGGTTTCCCAGATCCTCCAGCAGTACACTGCTGCCCGCGGGAACCGGCGCATGGGCCAGATCCGTATACCGCTCCAGCGTGTCAAAGCCCTTTCCCGACCGCTGTTCCCGATGCTTTTTTACCCGCGCAAAACCCTCTTCTCCGTAGGGCTGCATGGTGGCCAGATAGATCCGTTTCCCCGGCTGCTTGCTCACGAATTCTTCTGCCCAGGCGCTTTTGCCGGAGGCCGCGCCGCCGATGACCAGAGTAAACATCCTCTCAGCTCTGCGGCGTATAAGCCTTGATCCCCAGCGCCTTGAAATCATGTCCGCTGCGGTAGACCGCCAGGGCCAGGTCCAGCAGGGGCAGAGCGGCAACCGCGCCGCTGCCCTCTCCCAGGCGCAGTCCGGCATCCAGCAGAGGGTGAAGGCCCAAGGCCTTCAGGAGGGGCCGGCCGGCCGGCTCCGCGGAAACGTGGCTTGCCAGCATAGCGGTTTTGGCTTCCGGGAACAGCCGCACGGCGCACAGAGCCGCCGCCGCGCTGATGGCGCCGTCGATCAATACAGGGACCCGACATAAGGCCGCGCCCAGGAAAGCGCCGCACATGGCGGCCAGATCCAGACCGCCCACTTTTGCCAGAATATCGATCGGGTCCTCGGGGTCGGGCTCGTTCACTTTGATGGCACTGCGGATCGCTTCGATCTTTCGGGCAAGGCCCGCATCGGAAAGACCGGCGCCCCGGCCGGCAAGCTTTTCAGGCGCAAGACCCAGCAGGACAGAAGTCACCGCCGCCGCCGTCGTACTGTTGCCGATCCCCATCTCACCCACGGCCAGGATATCCGCTTCCTGAACCATGGCGAGACCGGCGCCCGCACGGATGGTTGAAAGGCACTCGTCCCGGGTCATGGCCGGTCCACGGCTGATATCCCCGGCGCCGTTTCGGATGCGGCAGCTCACCAGGCCCTTGCAGCCCGGAAAGTCCAGGATGCCCATGTCCACCGGCTGTACGGCGCAGCGGGCGGCGCGGGCCATATGGCAGACGGTGCTCTCCCCTTTCGCCAAAGCTCTCGCCACCGCAGCCGTGACCTCGCTGCCGCACTGGCTGACCCCCCGGGCGACCACGCCGTTGTCAGCGCAAAAGACCAGCAATACCCGCCGGTTGATCTCCGGGTCCACATCGCCGGTCGCGGCAGTCATCCGAACGACCGCTTCTTCCATAGCGCCCATACTCCCCAGGGGTTTTGCCAGCGAATCCCAGCGCCGACACGCTTCTCCGGCCGCGGTCAGGTCCGGCGGGAGGATCCGATTTTTCAGTTCATACAGTTCCATAATTATTTCCTTTCGCACAGGCCTCAACAAATCGTTCCGCCAAAGGCAGTTCTCCCCCCAGATGCAGATGGGGAAAGGCTGCATACAGGCTGTCGCTTACAAAGCCGCAGCGCCATTGCCTGCCGTCCGCCTTCTTGCAGAGCAGCCGCTCTCCGTTTTCCGTACAATCCCAATGATGAAACTCATGGGCAGGCAGCGATTCTCCCTTTCGCAGCAGAAGAGAATCCGTTTCGGCTTCCATGGTCAGGTAGCCGAAGCGCTGCAGCCGTCCGGTACGGCAGCCGCTTCCCGGCAAGCATCCGCACATGGGCCAGACCTTACCTTCGCCGTCCTCCAGCGTCCGCTGCAGATACAGGAAGCCGCCGCATTCCGCCACCGTAGGGAGCCGGTTCTCTACAGCATTCTTCACACTGCGAAGCATGCTTTCATTCTGACTCAATTGCCGCGCATACAGCTCCGGATATCCCCCGCCCAGATACAGACCATCCACCTCCGGCGGCAGATCCTTGTCATGCAGAGGGCTGAAAAACACCAATTCCCCACCGGCGGCACGCAGCTGATCGAAGCTGTCCTCGTAATAAAAGCAAAAGGCCTCATCTCTGGCGACCGCGATCCGGCACCGGCGAAGGGGATTTTTATAAACGACGGGCGGCGTCTCCCGCTCATGTGCCAGAGCCAGCAGAGCGTCCAGATCGATGCTTTTTTCCGCCTGCTCAGCCAAGCGGTCCAGCCGTTCGGTCAGGTCCCGGATCTCATCCGGCGTAAGCAGGCCCAAATGGCGGCTGCCAAAGCCGGCCTCCGCCATAGGCGGCAAACAGCCCAGGACAGGCAAACCGGTCTCCCGCTCCAGGATCGGCTTCAAATAAGCGGACAAAGCCTCCTTGCAGTCGGCCAGCAGCAGACCCACAATGTGGCTGTCCGGACGAAACGCCATCAGACCCTTGACCTGGGCGGCCAAGCTGACGCCCGCCCCCCGCGGGCGAAGCACCAGCAGCACCGGGGTATCGGTCACGCAGGCGATCTCCCAGGCGCTGGCTTTCTCCGTGCCCGCCATGCCGTCGTAATAGCCCATGGCGCCCTCCAGTACGGCGATCCCATCTCTGGCCGTAAGAAGGCTTTGCCTTAGCCCTTCCTGTCCCTGCAGGAACAGATCCAGGTTCCGGCTTGGTACGCCGAGGACCTTTGTGTGGAACATGGGGTCTATGTAGTCCGGGCCGCATTTGAACGCGAAAACCGATTCTCCTCTTTTCTTCAGCGCCGCCAGCAATGCACAGGTGGTCACAGTCTTTCCGGCTCCGCTGTGCATGGCGGAGAGCATGATCTGTCTCATGGCTGTTTCCCTGTGATCAGATAGACCGGGTTTTGCGCCAGCATCAGGTGCAGGGAACCGGCCGTCTTGCTGCGGCTGACGGAGATCTGCGTGACCTCCGCGCCAAGTCCCAGCTCCTGAAATCCCTCGCAGGCCTCCTGCAGGGTCTCCAGCGCGATGGCCGCCACGCAGATCCTCGCCGACGGATTGGCCGCGACAGCCGCGGAGAGGATCTCCCGCAGCTTTCCGCCGCTGCCGCCCACGAAGACCGCGTCCGGTCTGGGCAGCTTCGTCAAAGCATCCGGTGCTTCGCCGGGAAGCAGATGCAGATTCCAGGCGCCGAACTTTTCCCTGTTTTTCTCCGCCAGTTCCAGTGCGGCCTCATCCCGCTCCACAGCCCAGACTGTCTTACCCTGTAAAGCCAGCTCCACGCTGACGCTGCCGGTCCCGGCGCCGATATCCCAGCAGACATCCTCCGGTCCCACAGCCAGCTTGGACAAGACCGCGGCCCGGACCTCCTGTTTGGTCATGGGGATCTTATCCTGCCGGAAAAACAGCTCATCCGGCAAGCCCGGCGTCCTCCTGGGGTACCGGGGCAATGGCTCAGTCAAAAGCACGGAAAGCGGCGCGAAGTCCATTGCGGCAAAATCCTCCGCCGTCCCGCTCAAGATTCGTTCTTCCGTCCCACCGAGATCCTCACCGGCAACAACGGCGAGCTGTCCCAGTCCCGCAGCCCGCAGCTGCTCACAGAGCGTCGCAGGCGTGGCGCGTCCGCCGGTAAGGAAAAAGCAGGCCTGTCCGCTGCAGACAGCGGCCACCGGGTCACAGTCCACCCCATGGGCGGAGCAGAGCTTCCAATCCTGCCAGGGGCGCCCCAACCGTGCCGCAAGCAGCTGCACACTGGAGATCCCGGGCAGTACCTCTACGTCATGATCCTCCAGCAAGGATCCAAGCCGCCTGGCGCCGGAATAAAAGCCGCTGTCCCCGCTGAGAAGGATACAGACCCTGTCCCCGGGATACGCCGAGACCGCGGCCAGGATCGCTTCCGGCCGCACAGCTTCCCGGTATTCACAATCCTGGCTCCTCTGCGCAACCAAGTCCAACAGACGCTGCGGCCCCAGGACCAAGCCGGCCCCGGCCAGTGCCTGCCCGGCCGCCTGCGTCACGCTGTCCGCACCGCAGCCCATACCGATCAAATAGATCTTCAACTCAATCTCCTCTGCTGTTCGTATCCGCGCCCTGCCTGAATCCTGTGGAAAAAGCAGGATCATACAGCTTGCTGCGCTCATACTCTTTTCCCAGGAAATCTCCCACCAGCACAAGTGCCGTTTTTGTGATCTGATTCTCCCTGCCTGCCTGCGCAAGCGTGCCCACCGTACAGCGCACCTGCTTTTCATCCGGCCAGCTGGCCTTGAATACCAATGCCGCCGGGGTATCCGGCGTATACGCGCCCCTGAGCAGCTCCTCCTGCAGTTGGGGAAGCAGCCCGGCAGACAAAAACAGCACCATGGACGCGCCGTGCTCCGCCAGAGCTGCGAGCTGTTCCCGCTCCGGCACCGGGGTGCGGCCGGCCATTCTGCTGACGATCAGACTCTGGCTCACGCCCGGGAGTGTAAACTCCGCACCCAAAGCGGCCGCAGCCGCGCAGAAGCTGGATACTCCGGGCGTCACGTCATAATCGATGCCTTTGGCCGCCAGCGCGTCCATCTGCTCCCGGATCGCGCCGTAGAGACTGGCATCCCCGGTGTGCAGGCGGACCGTGGTCAAGCCCGCCGCCTCGGCCTGCTCCATCACGGCAAGCACAGCCTCCAGATCCATGACGGCACTGTTATAGATTATCACCTGCGGGGGGCAAAGCTCCAGCAGTTCCGGGTTGACAAGGCTGCCCGCGTAGATCACCACATCCGCGCTCTTCAGCAGCTGCGCCCCCCTGAGGGTGATCAGGTCCGGAGCGCCGGGTCCCGCGCCGACAAAATGTACCATAAAGCACTCCCGAGGCAGGCAGACAGCCCCTGTGATACCGGGCCTTTCTACCTGTTCCACTGTAATCCTTAATGATTTATTATAATACGCGGGGCGCGATCTTGTAAACAGGAAGTTCCCACGTCTCCTGCGCAAAAGAAAAGGTTTTCATCTGGCGCAGATTATGATAGAATAAGACAAATCATCTTATTTTGGAGTGATCATATGAAAAAAATACCTCTTGGGAAAACCGGCCTGATGGTCTCGAAGCCCGCTATGGGCTGTCTCCCCGTACAGCGCTGCAGCGTAGACGACGCGGTAAAGCTTCTGCGCGCGGCCTACGAAGGCGGCATCACGTATTTCGACACGGCAAACGCCTATACCGACAGTGAGATGAAGATCGGCTTGGCCCTTTCTGATGTGCGGGACAAGATCGTTATCTCCACCAAAAGCGCCGCCTGGAGCAAGGATGGTATACTGGCCCATATCGAGAACAGTCTGCGCATGATGAAGACCGACTATATCGATCTGTTCCAGTTCCATCAGGTCCCTGAGATGCCGGACCCCAAGGACCCCGACGGTCCGTATGCCGGGGCGCTGGAAGCAAAGGAGCGCGGTTGGATCCGGCACATCGGCGTCACCACCCACCGGGTCAAAGTGGCGGAGGAATGCATCGCCTCCGGTTGCTTTGAGACTCTGCAGTTCCCATTCAGCTACATCTCCGCAGATCGTGATCTGGCTCTGGCCGACAAATGCAGGGAAGCCGGCATGGGTTACATTGCCATGAAGGGTCTGGCCGGCGGCCTGCTGACCAACTGCCGCGCCTGCCATGCGTTCATGAACGAGTATGACAATGTGGTCCCCATCTGGGGCATCCAGCGTGTGGAGGAGTTGGAGCAGTGGCTGGCTGTGGCGGAGGAGGATCCTGTCATGGATGAGGAGCTCTGGGCCTTTGTAAAGCAAGAGCGCCGGGAGCTGTCCAGCAGCTTCTGCCGCGGCTGCGGCTACTGCATGCCCTGCCCCATGGATATCGAGATCCGCAACTGCGCACGCATGAATATGCTGCTGCGCCGTTCTCCCTGGCAGCAGTACATGTCCGAGGAGTGGCAGGCCAAGATGGCCAAGATCAACGACTGCCTGGAGTGCCATAGCTGCAGCAGCAAATGTCCCTATCAGCTGGACACTCCCAAGCTGCTCAAATACATGTTGAAGGATTACACAGAATTCTATGAAACACACAAACATCTCCTGTAACCGCAAAAGACGTCTGATCAAGTGTCTGGCACTTCTGCTGTGTCTCGCCATGGTTCTGCCTTTGGCTGCCTGCGGCGAGGCGGAAATGTCCCAGAAGCAGATCTTCGCCATGGACACCGTTATGACGCTGACTGCTTACGGCAAGCAGCGGGAAGCGGGACTCAAAGCGGCCGAGGGTGTTATTCTCTCTATGGACGCCGCTCTGGACCCGGAGCTGAAGACCAGCACGATCTATGCCATCAACCACGCAAACGGTCAGAACGTGGTCATCTCCGCGCAGATCGCAAAGATGCTCAGCACCGCGCTGACCGTATACAATCAGAGCGACGGCGCACTGGATCCCACCATCTACCCCCTCGTAAAGCGCTGGGGCTTTATCGACGGCAAGTACTATCTGCCCCCCGATGAGGAGATCTCGGCGGAGATGCTGAAGATGTGCTTTAACCAGATGGTGTTGACCAGCTTCCCCAGTTCCGGGGCCTACGCGGTATCGCTGCCCGCCGGGGCTGAAATCGGGCTGGGCGCCGTGGCCAAAGGCTGTGCCTCCGAAAACGCCGTTGACGCCATGCGGCAGGCGGGCGTCACCAGCGGCATCATCTCTCTGGGCGGCAACATCCAGACTCTGGGGCTGAAGCCGGACGGCAGCCGTTGGAACGTGGCGGTGCAGGATCCCAACAACACGGCCAGCTATTTGGGCGTGATCAGCGTGGGTGAGACCGCCGTTATCACCAGTGGCTCTTACCAGCGCTTTTTCACCGCCTCCAACGGCAGGACCTATCACCATATCCTGAACCCCAAGACCGGTTACCCTGTGACCAACTCCCTGCTCTCGGTCACCATCATCTGCGAAGACGGTACCCTGGCGGACTGCCTGTCCACCGCCATGTTCGTACTGGGAGAAACCAAGGCCCTGAACTACTGGCGCACCTATGGGGGCTTTGATATGATCATGGTCACAAACGATGGGCGCGTCGTCTGTACCAAAGGTCTCATTGAGGAATTTACCCTGACCAACAACAATTACACTTTGAAATTTTCCGAGTAAAGCATGGCAGATCTGAATACCGACGTACGTTATATCAAGGGCATAGGAGAGAAAAAGGCGCAGGCGCTCAATAAGCTCGGCGTCTTTACTCTCTATGACCTTGTTTCTTATTTTCCCCGCCGATATGAGGACCGCAGCCAGTACAAGCCCATCGCCCTTGTGCAAAACGGCGAAACCGTATGCATCCAGGCACTGGTTGCCGACACGCCGCGGCTGACAAGGATCCGGCGCGGACTGGATCTGGTGAAATTCAAGGCCGTGGACGACAGCGGCATCGTGGACATCACTTACTTCAACCAGCCCTATGTGAAGGACAATCTGCGCCGGGGCGACAGCTATGTCTTCTACGGAAAGATGGAGATCAAGGGCTCCCGGAGAGCCATGACCAATCCCGTTTACGAAAAAGAAGGCGTTGAAAACGGCGTCACCGGCAGGATCATTCCCGTTTATCGGCTCAGTGCAGGTCTCAATCAGCGGCTGCTGCTGCAAAGCATTCGACAGGGTCTGATCGCCTGCGGCGATCAGCTGCCGGAGCTGCTGCCGGAGCCGGTACGGGAGCGGTCCCACCTGGTCCAGGCGCGCTACGCCTATGAGAACATCCACTTTCCCGCCGACTTCGGCACGCTGGAGCTGGCACGGCGGCGGCTTATTTTTGAAGAGCTTTTCGTCCTGGCCTGTGCGCTGGGCAAGATGCGCGGGGAGCGAGTCCGCGACAGCGGCATCATCCTGCGAAACGTGGATCTGGCGCCCTTTTGGGCTGCGCTCCCCTTTTCTCCGACGGGCGCGCAGCGCCGCGCGGTGGAACAGGCCCTTGAAGATATGCAGTCCGGCGCGGTGATGAACCGCCTGGTACAGGGCGACGTGGGCAGCGGCAAGACCCTGGTGGCCGCTGCTCTGATCTGGGCCGTGTGGAAAAACGGGCTGGCCAGTGCGTTTATGGCGCCCACGGAGATCCTGGCCGAGCAGCATTACGCGACCTTGGGTGAAATGCTCTCCCCCTTCGGGCTGCGTGTGGGAAAACTGACCGGCTCCATGACAGCCAAAGAAAAACGAGAAGTCAAAGCATCGCTGAAAGCCGGAGAACTGGATCTGATCATCGGCACACACGCCCTTTTCAGCGACGATGTGGAATACGCCCATCTGGGATTCGTGGTCACAGACGAGCAGCACCGCTTCGGTGTGGGTCAGCGCTCTGCCCTGATCGGCAAGGGCGGAAAGCCCCATGTGCTGGTCATGTCCGCGACCCCGATCCCCCGCACCCTGGCGCTGATCATCTACGGAGATCTGGACGTCTCCATCATCGACGAGCTGCCCCCCGGGCGGCAGAAGGTGGATACCTTCACCGTGGATGAAACCTATCGCGCCCGGCTCAACGGCTTTATCCGCAAGCTCTGCGGCGAAGGCCGCCAGGTCTTCGTGGTATGCCCCATGGTAGAAGAAAATGAAGAACTGCCTGCGGAACTGAAATCTGCGCAAGAGCATGCCAAAGAACTGGCCTCTGTATTTCCGGATCTGCGCGTGGCCTGTGTGCACGGCAAGATGAAAGCGAAAGACAAGGATGCGGTCATGGCCTCATTTGTGACCGGTGAAACGGATATCCTGGTATCCACTACGGTGATCGAAGTGGGCGTGGACGTGCCCAATGCCGCCTTGATGATCGTGGAAAACGCGGAGCGCTTCGGTCTCAGTCAGCTGCATCAGCTCCGGGGGCGCGTGGGACGCGGGAAGCATAAAAGCTACTGTATCCTGGTCTCGGACGCTGACAGCGACGACGTGCGCGCCCGACTGAAGATCATGTGTCAGACCAACGACGGCTTCAAGATCTCCGAGGAGGATCTGCGGCTGCGGGGGCCCGGCGATTTCTTCGGTTCCCGCCAGCACGGTCTTCCCGCCATGCATATCGCGGATCTGGGCGCCGATACCCAGGTGCTGCAGCAGGCCCAGCAGGAGGCTCTGGCACTGCTCGACCAGGACCCGGACTTGTCACAGCCAGAGAACGCGCAGCTTCACGAAAGGATCGATCAGCTTTTCCGCAGCAGTTCCGACAGCTTCAACTGACCTTCATGTTATTCCATACGCGTTTCACGCCCATATTACATGTCGTAATATGGGCGCTTTTTTGTTGCAAATAAAAAATATAAATTTTTTTTGCAAAATATACTTGACATTTCATGCGATGTAAACTATACTTAACATCGACAAGAGGTGATGCGTATGCGCAATCTGAAAATGAAATTCCGAAGGATCGAATTGAACATGTCTCAAACCGAGCTGGCGCAGAGAGCCGGGGTCACCCGGCAAACGATCGGGCTTATCGAATCCGGGGACTTTAACCCCTCTATCAAGCTGTGCATCGCTATCTGCAAGGCCCTGGATGTTACTTTGAATGATTTATTCTGGGAGGATGAAAACCATGTTTAAGAAAGAGAATCAATTGGATGAGATGCAGGAGCTGAAGCTCCTGAAGATCGAGCATAACGGTTTCTGGCTGGCCTTCTGGGGGCTGCTTGCTGTCATGGCCGCTCAGATCCTGCTGTTTGGGCAGGACTTTCACAACGTGGTCGGAGAATGGATCATATTTATGGCGCTCTGCCTGTACGTTGGGATCGCCACGGCGCGGGCCGGGATCTACGACCGGCATATCCAGATCGGCTGGAAAAGCAGCCTGCTGGTCTCCCTGGTCGCCGGCTTTGTCTTCTTCCTCTTTCAATTCAGCTTCACTTATTCCCGTTACGGGAAGCTTGTCGGCTCCCTCGCTGGCGCCGCGATCTCCGGCCTTATCGTGATCGTGTTCTGCTTCATCGGCCTGATGCTCACCGGGCGCTACGTGAAAAAACGGCAGGATGCCCTGGAAGCGGAGGACGAAGAAGATCTCTGAATCTGCCCCATAACGGAAATGATCCCGGCAGCTTATTTGCTGCCGGGATCATTTCTTTCTACTCGGTACATGTGGAAGCTGCTCTCCGCGATCAGTTTCTTATCCTGGTTAAATACCTCCACCGACAGCACCTTGACGGTGCGGCCCATCTTTCTCTCCCGCACATGCGCCGTCAGCACGTCCCCCACCTGAGCGGGACGATAAAAGCTTATTTCGCTGTTCATGGTCACACTGGGGAGATCGCGGCTGTCCAGATAACTGCCCACAGCGCTGTCGCACAGGGCAAACAGCACCGCACCGTGGATCTTACCGTAGGGGTTGAGCATGTTCTGCGTAACGGTCATGATCAAATAATAATTCCCGTCATCGTCGATCCGTACATCCCGCAGGCCGATATAATCGTTAAAGGAGTTCTGGCCCTCGCTGAAACCGCAAAGCTCGGACATGGTGGTTTCTATCATGATTCACCGCCTCCGGTAATGGCGCCGATATACGCCTTTATGATTTGAACCGCACCCAGTACGCCGGTTTTCCCGCTGTTGATGCACAGGTCGAAGTTCTCCTTCTCGCCCCACACCTGGTCGGTATAATACTTATAATAGCTGGCCCGGTCCTTGTCCACCTGCTTGACCAGCTTATGCGCCTGCTCTTCCGTGAGATCCTTGCGCTTCATCATGGTTTTGACGCGAAAATCCTCATCCGCCATGATGAATACACGCAGCAGATCCTCACGATTGCGCAGCACATAGTCGGCACAGCGGCCGACAAAGATGCAGTTGCCCTCATCTGCCAAGTCGCGAATGGCCTGGAATTGGGCGGACGCCAGCTGCATATTCAGGCGAAAGCCCTCGTTCAGCCCTACAAAGTGGGGCATGGTGACGATGTAGGGGGCGACCCGCTTCTCATCATAAGAGTGCAAAACCTCTTTACTGAAGTTGGAGGTCTCCGCCGCCTTGTCAACGATCTCTTTATCATAGCACCGGTACTGCAGCTGCTCTGCCAGGGCCAATGCGATATCACGCCCGTTGCTGCCATGCTCTCTGCCGATGGTTACGATCATCTCTAAGTCCCCTTTCACTTCTCTTCATGTAAGGTATCATATCACCATCCCCGTGCGGATTGCAAGCGGAATGCGAAAATAAGCATCCTTCGCTTGGTCAGGCTCCGGTCATTCCCGCATAGACTGTCCATATGGATATCCTGTGAGGAGGCCGGAGAATGCTTCGACGAAAGCTTGTATACAATACAGCGCTGCTTACCTGTTCCTCCCTGCTGATGAGCTGCATCGGCATGGCCTTTCAGGTATGGCTGGTGGGGCGGATCGGTTCTGTGGGGATCGGGCTGTATCAGTTGACGGTCTCCGTGACCAATCTGGGGGCCACCTTTGCCATCTCCGGCATCCGTTTTGCATCCACCCGCCTGATCTCCGAAGAACTGGGCCAGGACAATCCAGCGGGGATCCAGGGGGCCATCAAGCGCTGTCTGGCCTACGCCCTGCTTTTCGGTACGGCTGCCGCCGTGATCCTGTGGAACCTGGCCCGCCCCCTGGGCTTTCTCTGGGTGCGTGACGCACGTACCGTGTTGTCATTGAAGATCTCCGCCCTGTCGATGCCATGTATCTCTTTGTGTTCCGCCATGTCCGGCTACTTTACCGCCTGCGGCCGCGTGTGGAAGCCCACATTGGTCCATCTGATCGAGCAGTTGGCCGGTATCGCATTGGTGGCGCTCTTTCTGCAGCAGACCCCCGCCGGGGATATCGAAAAGAGCTGCGCCGCCGTTACAGCGGGCCGCCTGGCCGCAGATGTGCTGTCCCTTCTGCTGATGCTGCTGTTCTACTGGCAGGACAGGATCAGCCATTACGGCCGTGTATCCGGCGGTGAACGGATCACACCGCGGATGCTGCGGATCGCCGTCCCCTTGGCCATCTCCGCCTACGCGCGCAGCGCCCTGAGCACACTGCAGCATCTGTTGGTCCCGCGCGGGCTTCGAACCGCCGGGTATTCCACCGACGGCGCCCTTTCCGGTTACGGCACCATCCAGGGCATGGCGCTGCCTGTGATCTTCTTCCCCTCCTGCCTCCTGTCCGCCGCGGCAGAGTTGATCGTTCCCGAGCTTACGGAGGCACAGGTTCAGGATAACAGGCAGGCGATCCGCCGCACCGCCCGGGAACTGCTGCGGCTGAGCATGGGGTTTTCCCTGTTGGTCTCCGTCTTTCTTCTGCTCTTTGCCGACAAGCTGGGGCTTTTGATTTATCACAGCGGCGACGCCGGACACTATATCCGCATCCTTGCCCCGCTGATCCCTTTCATGTACACGGACATGATGGTTGACGGCTGCCTGAAGGGACTGGGCCAGCAGGTATGGAGCATGGGCATCAATATTCTGGATGCTCTGCTGGGCTTGCTGCTGGTGCTCTGGCTGCTGCCCCGTTACGGGCTGCCTGCTTATCTCTTCGTGATCTACAGCACCGAGATCTTCAACTTTGCCCTGAGCCTGAAACGGTTATGGCGCTGCCTGAAAGGCAGCGCCATGGTCGGATAGCGATTTGTTCGATCAAGCGGTAGCCGTTTTGCCCTGGCGGCGCTCGTCGTTCTTGTGCAGGATGGGTGAGATGCGCTTATACAGCAGGAAGGTAAGCAGCGATACCACGATCCCCTTGAGCAGATTGAAAGGCACCACGGCAAAGAGGACCAGAGTAGAGACACTGGTAATCGCGCTGTTCACGGCCGTGCCCATGCCAACGATCACATCCAGGGGCATCCCAAACAGCTGCGCAAATTTGGGCAGCAGATAGATCGCGTTAAAAGCGCTGCCGAAGACCGTCATCACCAGGGTCCCCACGATCAGGCCCGTCAGCGCCGACTTCTTGCTGGGGTTGGCGTGGTAGACCACGCTGGCCGGGAGCACAAAAGAGCAGCCCACGGCGAAGTTGGCAAAGTCGCCTACAAAGGCGGTCGTCGTCCCTTTCAGCAGAAGCTTGATCATGACCTTGATCAGCTCCGAGATCACGCCGGCCACAGGGCCCAGATAAAAGGTGCAGATCAAGACCGGCAGCTCACTCAGATCCATTTTATAGAAACCGGGTGCGAAGAACAGGGGGATCTCCACCAGCATCAGCACACCGGCCATGCACGAAAAAATAGCGACATACGTGATATAATGGGTGTCGGAGAGGGTTTTCCGATTCTTGCTCAATTTCTTTTCCAGCAGCCAGGCGACCAGAAATAGTCCGGCGAAAATGAGCAGGCAGACTGCGACAAACTTTAGGTTTTCCATAACATACCTCCAAAAAAAGTTGCCTGAAGATCATCATCTTCAGGCGTGAGAATGTACAGGACAACAGGAATATCAAATCGGAAGCGCGTGCATACCGCAGCATGCACGAATATGGGTTTCCTCATCTTCTTCCATCCAGACTATACTGTCGGTCCCGGGATCGCACCGGATCATGCCTTGCGGCTCGCGGACTCAGGAGATGCGCTATCACCATCTCTTATACCGCCGGTCGGGAATTGCACCCTGCCCTGAAGATAGTAGTATTATAGCACCGCTGGCTTGTTTTGACAAGTCCTCTTTTTCAGAGTATACTGAGCCTGAAAAAAGGGTACGGAGGCCGCCATGGAAACGCGCGAAATCACCTGCTGCTTTACCGGGCACAGACCCGCGAAGCTGCCCTGGGGCACAAATGAAAACGACCCTCGCTGTCTTGCGCTGAAGGAGGAATTGGCCTCCCGCCTGGAGGGGATCTATGAGGCGGGCTACCGGCGCTTTCTCTGCGGTATGGCGGAGGGCTGCGACATGTATTTTGCCGAGGCGGTCCTGGATCTCCGCCGGCGGTATGCGGATGTGAGCCTGGAAGCTGCGATCCCCTGCGGCACTCAGCCGGACAAGTGGAAGATCCAGCAGCGTCAGCGATACAATCGGCTTCTGGACAGCTGTGACCGGGTGAACGTTTTGCAGATCAATTATACGCCGGACTGTATGCTGCGCCGGAACCGGTATATGGTGGACCGTTCTTCCCTGCTGCTGGCCTGTTATGACGGCCGCCCGGGCGGCACCATGAGTACCATCCTGTACGCTCAGCGTCAGGATTGTACCGTGATCCTTATAGACATATGAGCCGCTGCTTTTGGCAGCGGCTCATGTTTCTTCCATATTCTCCGATTTTGGCGGAAGGACATCCCGCAGCACCACATTCAGCGCGGCGCCCAGATAGATGATCTGACAACTCAGATACAGCCAGAACATAAGCAGAACCAGGGAGGCCAGGGAGCCGTACACCAGCGGATAGCGGGCGGAGACCGCGATGAAAACGGAAAACAACGAGCTCATGGCGACGATCGCCAGGGTGGAAAGGATCGCCCCCGGCAGGGTGGAATAATTGTCGCAGCGGCGCTTGGAGACTTCGTAAACGCCCCAGAAGATCACCAGCTCGATCCCACCCAGCAGGAGAAAGCGCAGCCAACGCCAGGAGCTGCGCACGTCGACAAAGGGCAGATACCCGTTGATCCATTCCAGGAAATCTCGTCCTGTAAACATGACCAGGATGGCAAAATACATGGCCGCCAGAAAGGCCAGGGAAAAGATCACGCTGAACAGCAGATCCGTCAGACCCTGGAACCGCTGACCGCCCTGCATCTCTCCGATGGTGCTCTGCAGCGTGCGGACCGCAGCCGAGGCGGACGTCACAAGCACCATCAACGCGGCGATCAGCAGGGCCGTGCTGCTGCTGGCCGCTACGTGGATGATAAAGCGCCGGATCAGCATGGTGGTATCCGCACTGAGAAACTGCTCCACGAAATCCAGGATCTGCATGGAGCGGTCATAGTTGTCGCCCAGCAAAGCATAGAGACAAATGATCACCGGGAAAAGCGTCATGGTCAGATAGTATGACAAGGCGGCTGACGCCTTCGGTATCCGCCTCTTCGTATATTGATCTATGAGAGCGTGCAAAATGCGTACGAAGTTTCCCATGCCTGACCCCGTTCTGCGAAAAGGATTTCATATTAGTGTATTGAAAAGTTGATGTATTATACCACAATAAAATACGGAAAGCCATAAGCAAACGGCTTTTTCCGCACAAAAAGAGCTCCCCGGACTTGGGGAGCTCTTTTTTAATGCTTTCTTTTACTTTGTGTTGAAGATCTTGAAGATGCTGTCGAAGGGATCCTCCGGCGGCGCCTCGGGAGCGGGGGCGGGAGTCTCAGGCTCATCGGCGATGGGAGGCGGGACCGCGGAAGCCGCGGCGGCCTTCTCAGCAGCGCCGGTAAACAGGCCCTGGGGCTTGGCGTTCACCGGGCGGACAGGCTGCTGCCCGGCGGCCTTCTCGGCCATACCTGCGTTATCTTCAAAACCGGTGGCAATCACGGTAACGCGGATCTCATCCTGCATGGAGTCATCAAAGGTAGCGCCGAAGATGATGTTGGCTTCGGGATGCGCAGCCTCCTGCACCAGGTTGGCAGCGGCCTCCACATCCTCCAGGCCCATATCCTCGGAACCGGTGATGTTGATGAGTACGCCGCGGGCGCCGTTGATGGAGGTTTCCATCAGAGGGCTGGCGACAGCCATGCGGGCGGCGTCTTCCGCCTTGCCCTTGCCGGCGGCATGGCCAACGCCCATGTGGGCAAAGCCGGCGTTCTTCATGATGCAGGTCACATCGGCGAAGTCCAGATTGATAAAGCCGGTGTTCTTGATCAGATCGGAAATGCTGGTCACAGCCTGGCGCAGCACATCGTCCGCGATCTCAAAGGCGTTTGCCAGCGTGACCTTCTGGTCGGTGGCGAATTTCAGACGGTCATTGGGGATGATGAGCAGGGAGTCCACCCGGCCCAGCAGATCCTTTACGCCCACATTGGCCTGATCCATACGGCGCTTGCCCTCGAACTTGAAGGGCTTGGTCACAACGCCGACGGTGAGGATCCCGGCTTCCCGGGCGATCTCAGCCACAGTAGGAGCAGCGCCTGTACCGGTGCCGCCGCCCATACCGGCGGTAATAAAGACCATATCCGCATCTTCAATGGCCTTGGCAATGTTATTGCGGCTCTCTTCCGCGGAGCGCTTGCCGATCTCGGGATCGGAACCGGCGCCCTGGCCGTGGGTCATCTTCTCCCCGATCTGGATCTTCTGATCCGCATTGGAGACCGCCAGAGCCTGCTTGTCCGTATTGATGGCAATAAACTCGACACCCTGGGTGCCGGCTTTCACCATTCTGTTTACAACGTTGTTGCCGGCGCCGCCGACACCAACGACTTTGATCGTTACTACATTTTCCGGACCAGTTTCGGCCTTGAAATCCATACTATTGCCTCCTGTCTATGATTGCAGCACTGCACGTGTTTAACAACAAGTTTCAGTATCACATATATTATTACATTTTTCGGTAATGGTCAATAGGTTTTTTAAATTTTGCGAAAACTTTTGTAAGAACTTTGTCACCCAAATTAATTCGGGCTGAAACGTGCGGTGCGTCCGTCAGAGACATCGATGATGCCTACATCGCCCTCTTTCAGCATGTCCAATACGGTCACAAACATACCGAATTTGTGCTCGACGTTCCGGTTGTTTCCCAGAACCACAGTATATTTTCCGCCATATGAAAACTCAGGGCTATTGTAGTTGGAGAAGTCGATTCGGGTCACCAGAGAGGCCAGGCCGCGCTCCTGAATCTGATACAGCATCTCCGCCAGATAATCCACCGGCTCCTGCTCTTCGCCCTCGGTATGCATCTGCTCCCCGATCAGCAGCGTGCCCGGGCGGATACCGACCACAGGGATCAGAAATTCCGTCTCGCCCTCGGCCGCTTTGCCCAGCACCTTGCAGGTATGGTCCAGTGTCCACTGCTCATCGCCCAACTCCAGATAAGCCATAGCGGTACTCTCTTCCACGGTAATGACCACGCGGTTGGGCAGGCTGCGTTCCACGGAGACCTGCTCGATATAGGGCAGCTTGGAGAAAGCGCGGCCGATCGCCGCAAAACGGTCGAAGAAGAACAGGTTATCCCCTTCTTCGATATCCACCGCGCGTATGATCTCCTCGTCGGTATAGTGCGTATTGCCCTCCACCCGGATGTCAGAGACCCGGAAGAAAACGCTCATTACAAAAATCACCGCCACCACCACGATCACAAACATCAGCGGTCCGCTGAAGCTGCTGCGGCGGCGGGGCTTCATATATCCGATCCGTTTGGTTTCGGACTCTCTGCTGTGTAAATTCTCCGGCATATCGAAATCCTCAAAGCTCATCAGTATTCCAAATAGACGTCCGCTCCCAGGGAACGCAGGCAGCGGTCAAAGTGCTCGTACCCGCGGGTGATGTGGCCATCGTCACAGATGACCGTTTCCCCCTGGGC
>Ga0310695_10005285_pt1 | contig 22683 bp, 19 predicted proteins | sample RumenRJG_04DNA_FD_203882 | JGI IMG/M metagenome (GOLD analysis project Ga0310695, IMG submission 203882) | Bovine rumen microbial communities from Lethbridge, Alberta, Canada - RJG_04 (v2) (version 2) | ecosystem: Host-associated > Mammals > Digestive system > Stomach > Rumen | place: Canada...
AAATATACTGACGGGTGCGGTCTTTGAACAGGCGGTAATCCCGTTCCACCTGGTCGACCGTGAAACCGATGAATTCGCCGACAACATCGAAAACCGTATCACCGATTTTTTCCAGCACATCCTTTTCATCATTGATGTCTGCGGTGATCTGGTGCACGTTTTCCGGAAGCACATGGCTGCGGTTCCCCCGGTTGAGCAGCCAGAGCTCCCAGCCCGGATCTGCCGCCAGTTTCTTTACGATCGCCGTGCTGATGGTGCCGGTTCCGCCGATGAATAATGCTTTCATAATTTCCTCCGGTGTTGGTGGTCAGGAATTCGCAGTTCAAAGTTCAGCGCCGAGTCAAAGCAACCTGTTCTGTTGACTCAATGCTGAGTCAACGAAAACAGGTCACATTGACTCTTTCCGAATAGCTGCATGGTATTTATCAAACAGGGAGGGTGTAAATTCCCTCCCTGTTATTATATAACAAATCTTTCAGGAATAAGTCAGCGGGTCAACAAAACAGCTGACCACCGGCTACTGATTCCTACAGTTCCGCTTTGCAGTTGTCGCCGAGGAACAGCTTGCGGTCAGCGGCTGCCACATCCACATCAGCCCCGAGCATGGTCTCATGAGCAACAAGGTTGGAGATGGTGGTGCGTTTGTCAAGGATGGTATCCTGCAGAACGCAGTTGGTGACCTTGCAGCCGGCAGCGATGGAAACGTACGGACCGATCACGGAACGTTCCACGACTGCGGTGGGATCAACATAAACCGGCGGGATGATGACGACGCCTTCCCGTTTTGAGGCTTCGGCAGAGTTGTCATTGCCCTGATCAAGGAAGAAGCGGTTGGTGGAGATCACGGTCCCCGGAACACCGGCATCGACCCAAGCGTTGGTCTCCTGAATGCCGAAGGCGTCACCGCGGTCCAGCATGATGTTGATGCCATCGGCAATGTAGAATTCGTTCTTCAGGGAGATGTTCTTTTCGATTTGTTCTTCGATGGCGCTGATGAGCTTGCGGCCGTCTTTGAAGTAGTAGAAGCCGACGATGACCATCTTGTGTTCCATCGTGGGCGGTTTTTCGATGAAGTGTTTCACACGGCCGGTTTCATCCAGAACGGCAGCGCCGAAGCGGCGCGGATCCTCGGTGTACTGGCACCAGGCAAGACCGTCACGCTGTTCATCTTTCAGAACAGAGAGGTCCACATGGATCAGTGTGTCGGCGAAGGTCATGATCATCGGGCTGTCGATCAGGTCCTTTGCGCAGTAGATGGCATGAGACTGTCCCTTCATTTCTTCCTGGACGACATACTTGCAGTTCAGGTTCGGGTAATTTTCTTCCATATAGGTCTTGATGGACCAGCCATTCGGAGAGATCACAAAGATATATTCCGGATCCCAGTCATTGCCCAAATCCTTGAATTCATCCAGCAGATAGTCCAGAGAAGTTCTCCCTGCGATAGCGACAAGCGGTTTTGGTTTGGACCAGGTCAGCGGGCGCAGACGAGAGCCGTAACCGGCGGTAAGGATAACGATTTGAATTTTTTGTTTCATGAAAAGAGGCCTCTTTTTTTTCCAGGTTTGCGTTAATTTTACTATAAAACTGCCGATAAAACCGATCCTGACGGATCCGATATCAAAATTCCATATATTGTTTACATTCAGACTGATTATCGTGATAACTTTTGATAACCAGTGCGAATGTTACAGTTTTTTCGGCCTTACGTCAAGTCCTTCCTGAATATAAACCGGATCACCGTTTTGCTGACTGAATTCAGCCTCGAAGTTTTTTTCCGGGTGCAGAAACATTTGATCGGATTCTTTCTGTGTTTCAGAGATTACCTGTGCATTTATATATTGATTTTGAAATAATCCAGAACTAATTTGAATTGATCCTGGGCTGTGAGACAGGTGTCTCTCAGATATCCGGGGGAATCTTTCCAGTTTTGAAGGCCGCGGTAATAATACCATTTCAATTCATCCGTGATGATAAAGGGAACAAAGCCATGATGCAGACATTCCTTGAACAGGATCAGGCGTCCGACACGTCCGTTTCCATCCTGAAACGGATGGATCAATTCAAATTGGACATGGAAATCCAGCAAATCATCAAAAGATATTTTGTCAATTCTGTGATACCGTTTCAGCAGCTGTTTTATGTCTTCAGCGGTATTTTCCGGTGAGGATGTTTCTCTTCCGCCGACTTCATTCGGCAGCTTTTTGTATTCTCCTACCGCAAACCAGTCAAACCGGGAGTCGCTCGTTCCGCTCTTCAAAACTTTGTGAAGCTTTTTGATCAACCGTTCGCTAAGCTTTTTCTCTGCCTCATCGATGATCATGTCAACACATTTGAAGTGGTTGACGGTTTCAATGAGGTCATCCACGCGAAGTACTTGATCAACTCCGATCGTATTGGTCTCAAAAATCATCCTGGTTTGATCATGTGTCAGTTGACTGCCTTCAATGTGGTTTGAATTGTAAGTGAGATCTATCTGCACCCTGTGATAGATCCCGCCGGACAATTTCATTTGTTTTTCCTGTCTGAGACGGGAAAGTATATCATTTTGAGCCGGTTGTAATTTATTGAATCGTTTCGGTTTTACAGCATTATCCGGGATGTTCCATGTTTTCCCGGTCAGAAAAGCTCCCTCGATCCTGCCGTTGGCGCAGTAATTCCGCACACTGCGTTCTGAAAGATTCCATCGTTTCGCTGTATCGGCAACAGAAAGATATGCCATCAAAAAGTCCACCTTCCGATATCGGCAATAATAACCCAAATTTATTAACAAATATTATATCATTATTGCCGATATCGGCAAAATATTTTTTTTCATGAGTCAAAATGACCTGTTTTCGTTGACTCATTATGAGTCAACAGAACAGGTTGTTTTGACTCAGAATCACCTTAACTCATGCTGAAAAAAATCAGTGCTTGTCTATAAATTTTCAAGCAGCCAGCTGTAAGAGACACCGGCTTCGAACTGATAGTTCCTGTCTCCCCGGTCAAAGGTGGTGAAGCTCAGCCAGGATTCTTCCGGGATGAGCATGACCTCGAGTTCGCCCCTGTCTTCGATCTCAAAACGGACGGGTTTGGAAAAATCGATCATATCCTCGTTGAAACAGATGATGAAGTCGCCTTCCAGTTTTTCCGGTGCAAGCAGCATGTAGTTGCCATCGCGGTAGACCTGAATGATACCTTGTGTATCTTTATCTGCTGAAAGGTAATAAAAGGCATCTGTTTCCCTCAGTTCGGCCCGGGTGGAGAGGTCCCAGCGGATGGATTCCGGCAGCGGGTTCCGCACATGGTCATCAAGCCAGTCCGGCGCATAGCTGTTCACCCATTCTGTACGAAGATTTCCTCCGGAAACATAGCCGTCAATATCCGCGTAGACTTCCACCTCTTCACGGCTGTAATCCTCAAAATTGTGTCCCCGGTCTTTATGGATCAGGGTTCGATGTTCATAATGATCCGGATATTCTGACTGCAGCTCATCCAGCAGCTGTCCATATTGCGCTGTGATGATGTTGCGGTCGAAGTCGGTATCGTACTCACCCGCCTGCAGCTCGATTGGCAGATTGTAAAAATTCTCCATGCTGATGCCGTTTGGATGGCCGGAGGACATATTGACGGCGGCAAAACGATCGGACATTCGCCCACCGATGGCGTAGGCACCATCACCGCCCGCGGAGAAACCGGTCAGGTAAACCCGGTTGGGATCCACATACTCTGTCAGGATCATATATTCGATCAGCCGATCATAGAGCGGATAGGATTCCGGATTGAAGTGCGTATCCCAGGTGTCCCGTACGCCGCGGACAGCCACATAAACACCGCAGTCCAGGTGATCGGTGTAGTAGTTCTGCATGGCCTCCCACTGGGAATCATTGAAATCCGGGGTATCATCGGCCCCACCGCCATGCATGGCGATATAGAGCGGGTAGCCGGCATCCGGCATTTCGCCGAAAACTTCCACGGTATAGCGCATGGTGGCCTCCCCGAAGGTCATGGCAAATTCTTCGGTCTCGAATTGCAGGGTCTCGCTGTCCAGCATGGCATCTTCCCATTGCTCCCATACCATATCCCGGTATTCTTTCAATTGGCTGATATCCAGTTCATCTCCTTCCTCCTGCATCGGAGCGGTCAGCGTCTGCGCGCTCACGGATGCAGCGGCGCTGAGAAGGATCAAAATGAGCATCACAAAAATATGCAAACGGTTCTTCATAACTGTTCCTTTCTGTAAAGCAAATAATTCCGGTTAAAAATGATACCTTTGATATAAGTGTACCAGGCATGGTAAACTTGTAGCAGGTGTCTCGTGAGCGAGTTTCAATTTTGGTCAAATGATTTGAAACAAAGCGATACCGGTCACCGTTTTATACATAGAAAGGATTTGAAATAATGAAAAAACTCTTTACACTTTGTCTCGTATTATTCATGCTTGCCTTTACGGCAGTCTGTTTTGCGGAAAAAACTTACACCAACGGCGGCATGACGCTCACCGTCCCGGATGAATATGCCGAACTGGTGCAGGTAGAAACTCCCGAAAATGATCAGAGGGGTATGCTTTTCTCCCTTTCGGAAATCGAATCTCTGGAAGCAGCCAAAAAGCAGGAACTTTCCTGGGAAGGTGCCGGCTGGCTGTTCGGGATCGGACGGATCACTGAAGAGCAAATGCATCAGCTGCGCTGTGATGACATCCCGGGATATTTCCTCTTCGCCAAAGACGCGGATTCGAACTATTATGTCTTCTACCATCCCACTGATGTCCGCATGATCCGCGACGACTACAGTGATCCGAACGCCATGGCGATCTGGGGGGAACTCAATGAATGGGGAACCAGACTCCGTGAAACCTTTATCGCGGAAAATGATGGCCTTACCCCGGTACAATACAGCAACACCACACTGGATGCCTACCTGTCTCAGGTGGCTTACAAGGACGATGTGAATTACACCGTCAGCACCACGGAATACGGCCCGCAGGAACCAAACGGCATTAAAGCCCTTGATTATATCAGACCGCTGCTGCAGGATGTCACTTACACCTATGTCCGGGATGAAGAAGCACCGGATGGCGAATATGTCGTGCTGAACTTCCCCGATGCAGATATACGCTTCGATTTCTTCTTCCAGGAAGGCAAGCAAAACTATATCCGCCAGGTCTGGGCTAATGAACAAAATGAGCAGCTTTATAAAGCCGAATTCGCGGATGAGTCCATCAAGGCAACTGCAGTCATGAATGATTTCTACCATGAGATCGTCCTGCACAATACCCTTGGCTACACTGCTGACGATATGGTCGGCACCTGGGCAGAAAAGATTGCCGGACGCGGCAATATCGAGATCCAGAAGGCTGAAGAAGAAGGAAAATACAATGTGAAGATCCACTGGTCCGCCAGTGCCTACCAGATGGCTTACTGGGAAATGACCGCCGAAGCCACCGGGAACGGGGCCGAACTGCGTTACGAAAACGCGAAGCATTCCCTCCTCACCTGGGAATCCGAAGACAAAATGACGGAAGAAGTGAAATATACCGACGGCAAGGGCAGCTTCGACCTGCTTTCCACCTATGAAGTCGTCTGGAATGATGAAATCGATCACGCCGGAGACGACACCGTCTTCATCAAAGCCAAATAGTGAATGAAACCTCAGTTCTCCGATTCCCGATGCAGGGATCGGAGGGCTGATAGATCAAAGAGACAAAAGCAGCATCAGTACCGTCTGTTGGTCCAGATGCTGCTTTTTGTTTGTCAGCATTTAATCTGCCAAACCTGCCATGTGCGTTTTGTCCCACTCAGGAAGTTTCTTTGCAGATAATAAAACGTTGTTTGCTTCTATTCTGCTGTGGATCAGGTCGATTATCATCCATGCACCCTTTAGAATAAACTTTTATATCGAAATTATGTTATGTTTCTATTTGATAGTTATCATCACACTGAAAAATAAACGCCATCTCCGCAAACACTCAAAATAAAATCAGGGAAAATTTATATCGCCATTTATTACGCCAACAATGGCGAGATAAATGGCGTAATAAACAGGACGACTTTTTTATATAGTATTCGTTTGATTTCTCAGCATTCTCGAAGATTTTTATATTGTCTTCCAATAGCCGGTTTTATTCGAACCGACTCTTTCGATGAGATTTTTACCTTTCAGAAAAGACAATATTCTGGAGATAGTTCGGGGAGATTTTCCAATTTTTGCTGCCAGCTCTTCATTCGTTGCATAAGGGAATTCTTTGATCAGTTCAAATAACTGTATTTCGGTTTCACTTATTTCGCCATTTATCTCGCCATTTATCTTGCCATTCTGCGACAGGATATTTCTATCAATCCTTGAAAATTCCAGTGTAAAGGCAGTATCCTCATTTTCGTAATTGATATTAATTTTTTCAGCTTTACACAAAGCATATATCTTTTTGATCCCTGTGCCAAAAGACTCTACATTTTTACATAAATACAGTGTTTTGGCAATCACCTCATTCCTGAGATAAGATCTGATATCCCGATTAACAAAATCTATAGGTTCAAATTCATTAGCAAAAGACCCGGGATTTATGATTGAAATATTCAAAGATATCAACTAAATTGATATGTTTGGCAACTTAATCAATAAAGTTGCCAATTTTTTTATAGGTTTACAAAATATTTTTCACAGAATGCAATTAAATTTCATATCTTCCCCGTTTTGCCTATTAATGTTCGTTCCTAAAAATGTTGTAAATTTAAAATGTTCGTTCCTAAAAATGTAAACGTACTAAATAATATAGTATGATAATGTATATCGCTTTAGTAGAGTGGGATCGACCACGGATATTCTCCCTTATGCATGAAACAGGGAATATCTGGCAGGCAGGCCATATACAGATTTACGAAATATTCAAAAGCAAATTCTGGCTGATTATGTGCTGGATATCTCAAAACATGCCTCCACAGCTATTCTTGGGAGAATTCATCAGGTATGGAATTCTATTCCCCAGCAGCTGGCAAAAAGAAACAGTAAATTCATCTATGGTGATATTCAAAAGGGTGCCAGGGCCAAAGATTTTGAGCTGGCCATTGAATGGCTGCTGGATGCCGGAATCATTTATAAAGTTCCAAGAGTCAGGAAAGCCGGTATTCCACTGAAGTTTTACGAAGATTTCAGTGCCTTTAAGCTCTATCTGCTTGACCATGGCCTGATGGGAGCCATGACAGACGCACCGATAAGCGGAATATTATTGAATAAGAACATTTTTGAAGAATACGACGGTATTTTCACAGAGCAATATGTTTATGAACAGCTTGCCGCATCTTTATCGACCGGGATCTATTATTATGACAGTGAAAAGAGCAAGCTCGAACTGGATTTTCTGACCCAGGGGCAGCAGTACCTGCTTCCCATTGAGGTGAAAGCGGGGGAAAATCTTCGATCGAAATCACTGAAAACATTTCATGAGGCTTATCCGCAATCCAGGCCCGTTCGAATTTCACTTTCCGATTATCGGGAGCAGGATTGGCTGACAAATCTCCCGCTTTACGCTGCCTGCAGAATCAAAGACTTCTGAACACAACAAGGCAAAATGGGGACAGGCTAAAGGAACTTGTTCCCGTTTTGCTTCTTGAATTATCCAATGAATCATTGTATAATCATCTTATGATTGTCGATCCCTCAGGGGATTTTTTGTTCACTTTAGGAAAGGAGCTGTAGTTTATGAATCGTATTCAAAAGTTTTTCCATCTGCTGCTGGCAGTTCTTATGCTTGCCGCGATGATCCCGGCAGCGGCGGGGGCGCAGGATGAGGACATCCATGTGGTGATCCTGGCGACTTCCGATATGCACGGGAACGTCTGGAGCTACTCTTATGAGGACAATGCCGAAACCGCCAACAACGGTATGCCCCGCCTGTACACCTATATCAAACAGGTCCGCGAAGAAAATCCGAACGTGTTCCTCGTTGATGCCGGCGATGACATTCAGGGCACAATCATGACTGATGACCTGGCCAACAAGAATCCGGATGAACCGCATCCGGTGATGGTTGCCATGAACTACATGGGCTTCGATGCCATGACGCTGGGCAACCATGAATTCAACTGGGGCATCGACACCATGAACAAGATCCTCGGTCAGGCTGAATTCCCGGTGCTGGGGCAGAACGTCCTCAATGCTGACGGCTCCTATGTGACCGGAGCCGGCTGGACCATCATCGAACGCGGCGGTGTGAAGCTCGCGGTCATCGGTGTCTGCACCCCGGATATCCCGATCTGGGATGGCGGCAAACAGGGTATTGATGAAACCGTTTTCGAAGCAGCCAACACCGCTGTCAAGAAAGCCATTGAAGAGATCGGTGACCAGGCTGATATCATCCTCGTTTCCGCTCACATGGGTCAGTTTGCTGAATTCGATGAGGATAACGGCTCTGACGCAGGCTACAAGATCATCGATGACAACCCGGAAGTCGACATTCTGCAGGTAGCTCATATGCACATCACGGTCAACGAAGAATATGAAGGCACGCCGGTCGTCGGTGTCCGCAACTCCGGCCGTGAGATCGCCCGCATCGATGTGACCCTTGACAAAGATCACAACATCAAGAATATCGCTACCTCCATCGTTGACATGGTTGACTACGAACCTGCCGAAGAAATCCGCGAGATCCCGGAAATCAAGGAGCTGCATGAAGAAACCATCGCCTTCATTTATGGCGGCGGAAACGGTGAAGAGGACGAAGATTTTGAACCGCTTGGTGTGACCACCGCGAAATTCCAGCCGGAAGACGAGATCCTCGGCCTGCCGGAGGGCAAGCTGCAGGATACCGCAGTCATGGACCTGATCCTGAATATCCAGCTGGCTGAGTCCGGCGCGGATGTGACCGCCTGCGCGCTCTTCAAAGATACCAGCGACCTGCCCGAAGGCAACATCACCTATGGCAACATCTTCGATATCTATAAATTCGACAACACCCTGTACCGCATGACTGTCACCGGCAAGGAACTGAAGGGGTATATGGAATGGGCTGCCGAATGCTACAACCAGTGGCAGCCGGGCGACATCAACATCTCCTTCGATCCCGAATATCCGGGCTACCTCTATGATATGTTCCAGGGTGTGGATTATGAGATCAACCTCTCCAAGCCGAAGGGTGAACGCATCGAGAACGTGATGTTCCACGGTGAACCGCTCAGCGATGACCAAATCCTGACGCTGGCTGTCAACAACTACCGCTACTCCTCCGGCATCAAGGCCAAGAACCTGGCTGAAGGCAAGCGCGAATGGGAATCCTCCAACTCCATCCGTGACATGATCGTAGCCTACTTCGGTGAAAATTCCCCGGTGGAACCGACTGTCGACAACAACTGGAAGATCACCGGTGTTGACCTCAGCAAGGATGATCCGCGCCGCGCCGAGATCATCGGCTACATCAACGAAGGCCTGCTGCCGACGCCATATGCGAAGAGCTACAACCTGGCTGACTACGATGCCCTGGTTGCCGAAGCCGAAGCCAACCGCGCCGCCGGTGCCGAGTTCGATAGCGATAATTCCCACTAAAACTCAAGGTATTAATCATACCTGAAACAAAAAACCCCGGGACTTGTGCCCGGGCTTTTTGTTTCAGATTCGTTTTGTCCCGCTTTTATTTTTTGGATAAGAGCTTCACGACATCGCCGACGGTTTTGATGCCGGTGGCATCTTCATCGGAAATGGTGATGTTGAATTTTTCGCTGAAGCCGTCGATGAGGAAGAACTGATCCATTGAATCGGCTTTCAAATCTTCAATAAAACGGGTTTCCGGTGTGATGTTTGCGCCGTCAATTTTCAGAACATCGATGATCACACTCTTAACATCTTCAAATACTGAGTCCATAATAACCTCCGGTTCGTATTTCAAATAATTATATTTGTAATTTTCAAGTATAACAGATTTTGCGGATAGCCCGAATGGCAAAGGTCTGCCGGGAAGTCCGTTTCTGACTGTTATCTGTGTTTTATTCTATCACGAGATTCGAAGAATATGAATTTTGAATGGCACATAGGAAGTTTTCCAGGGTGACATTTGTCACTATTTTTATTTTGTTCTAATTTCACTCTTGACAAAATATTTTTCTTGTGTAGAATATTTTTTAGAATATTGTTTCGCTTTTATTGCAATATCTTAGAAACTTATTCAATCTTATGAAAGGAGGAAAAACGGAAATGGCAGAGGAAAAAGATCTCAAAATGCTTGATGAACTGAAAGCAGCATCCGAAGAAATCAGTCAAGTCCAAAACGAAAAAGATGACCCGGCCGCAGTGCTTTGGAAAGAAAACCCTGATGAGTTCAGCAGCGGGAATATTTCCTTCCTGCAGGTCAGCTCGATCATCTTCGAACAGACGGAGGATCTTTTCGCCGTCACGCGTACCTGCGACCGTTTTTCTCCTTTGTATCTCCGGCTCTGCAGCACCTTGCTGAAAGCTATCGACCATCTCGGCAGCATTTTTCTCACGAAGGTCGCACTCCTTGCGGAAAAGCGTCCCATTGACGGGCTTGAGGGTCTAACGGCCAACCGGCTTTATGAGATGGTCTGCTTCAACATCCGCAAATGTGATGCTGCTTTGACGGAAATCAAGAACACCCGTTTTGATTTTGACCTCAATTACTACAACCTGCTCCTGCGTTTCGCGGCTGCCGCCCAGCGGCTCCGTGTTACCCGAGATAAGGCGAATTATATTGGCCTCGGCATCATCAGTGCCGGTAAATTCCGCAAAGGCCTGGAATATTTCCCCGCATCGGAACAAAAAACGGGTGAGACATCAAAGAACAAACAGACCTCGCCTTTCCGCAGCAAGGCGGCCTATCCGCTCCGCTATGACGCGCTTGAAGAAGCCAAAGCCAATTCCGCGGAAGCGCCCGAATCCTATCCGATCGTCCCGGCTGATGAGGGATCCGGAGATGATGAACTGCTCATCGAGAATAATGATGAGGTCGTCTCCGGGTATGGTGCTGAAGAATATTACGGTATTCCACCCATGCCGGAGATCACTGAGAAAGTGAAGAGTTATGAGGAACTGACGCCGGAAGAGCGTGACAGGCTGCCGCATATCCCGAAATATATTGAAATCCTGTGGAATGCGAAAAAACGCGGACGGGAAGCCGGTGACGGGTCATACAGCTTTTACCCGGATGAAATCGAATTTCTCCTCTCCGATCCTGACTTCTGCCGGACACATAAAGATATGGCCCGTTCCCTGCGTGAATTGACAGACCAACCAGACAGCAGTTAACGATCGGCTGTTCATGGGAATCGGTTCAAGACCGGATTGATTAGATATAACGTCAAAAATAACTCAGGGTATTCATAAAAAATCACCGTTGAAAGGGCTTTCAGCGGTAATTTCGGGTTCCTTTTTCAGTATATAGGGAGGGTTGGCTACCGGGGTAACAGAAGCTGGCGTGAAGCGGGTCCAGGCCCCTGCGGAGCCAGTCCCCAGAGCGTTTGTCACACCAGGAAGTCGAGGATCAGACAGAGGGCAAGGATGAGGAGCATCACTGAGCTCAGAATCACGGCTTTGTCAAGACATTGGAAATCTTTTTCCGAGCTATCCACGGCGGGATCCCGAAGCGCTTTCGCATACAGAGAAACAGCCTTTGCGGAAAAAAGCAGGCAGGGAAAGAGAACAGCGGCCGTCAGGATCAAAAAGATCGTCCGCAGCATTCCGCTGAAAAGCAGATCCGGGCTGACCGCGAGAAAATAGACCAGAACCGCCATATAGATCAGACACAGCGCAAGCGTAGAAACTGCTTTTTTCAGCGCAGCCCGCAGCAGTGCCATCTGTCCGGCAGGATCCGAAAGCGGGATCTCCGGATGAGGCAGATCCTCCCGAGGGGATTCGATCAGGAAGGCATGACGGGTTTTATCGGTGAATCTTTCCGGCATACCCATTGTCAGCAGCTTCCATCCGCGTTTTCGCAGGTCGTCCTGCTGATCGTAAAATTCATCTTCCGCCGAAACACCGAGGACAGCGGAGCTGACCGTATAGGAACATATGCGCTTCCCGTCATACGGTTTCTTTATGAAGACAAAGGTGTTGCCCTTGTTTTCTTTCAGCCGCCAGCCTTCCTCGGCATGACGCTGAAGCCAGCGGGTAAATTCTTTATCCGTGTGAACGGCAAGGAGCATGAAATCGTTTCGGGTTTCGGACATCTTAGGTTTTAGGTATTAGGGTGCAGTGGTCAGGGAATAGTGGTCAGGAGCTGGGAATCCGGGCTTGTCTCTTGAGCCTTGATCCTTGCTCCTGACCACTAACCATTACTTATATCGATGACAGGCGACAAAATGGTTCGGTTCCACTTCGACAAGCTGCGGTGAGGAAGCGTTCGGGCAATTTTCCAGACATTCACTGCAGCGGGGCAGGAAGCGGCAGCGGTCCGGCAGGTTCACCGGAGAGGTCACTTCGCCCTTGATCAGCTGACGTTTCGGTTTTTCCTTCCCGACGATCGGCAGCGGGATCGCTGAAAGCAGCGCCCGGGTATAGGGGTGCATCGGGTTTTCGAACAGCTTGTCCGAAGGTGACTTTTCCACCATTTGTCCCAGATACATCACCGCAATGTCATCGGAGAAATAGCGGACAACGCTGAGGTCATGGGTGATGAAGATATAGGTCAGGCCGATGTCACGCTGTAGCTGCTTGAGCAGGTTGAGGATCTGGGCCTGAATGGAAACATCCAGTGCGGAAACCGGTTCATCGCAGACGATCAGCTTTGGGTTGACCGAAAGGGCGCGGGCGATGCCGATACGCTGGCGGCGTCCGCCATCCAGTTCATGCGGATAAGAGTTGACAAAGCGGCGGGCAAGTCCGACGGTATCCATGATCTCCAGTGTCCGTTTTTGTACCTCTTCCTTGGACTTGCAGATATGATGCTCACGGATCGGTTCACTGATGAGCTGCATGACGTTCTGACGCGGATCCAGGGAAGAGAAAGGATCCTGGAAGATGATCTGCATATCCGTGCGCAGCTTGCGCATCTGGCGGTCTTTATATTTGGTGATGTCCGTGCCGTTGAAGATGATCTGTCCACTGGTCGGTTCGATCAGTTTCAGGATCGTTCGGCCGGTAGTGGACTTTCCGCAGCCGGATTCACCGACGATACCCAGGGTGGAGCCGCGATTGATCTTGAAGCTGACGTCATCCACCGCGTGAAGTTTCCCTTTCGGGGTGTCAAAATATTTGGTGAGGTGCTTCACCTCAAGGATCACATCATTTTCCATCCGGGTTCCTCCTGATACGGAACTGCGGTTCGCCGTAACGTCCGCAGGCGACATAATGGGTTCCATTCACAAGCTTCAGCTCCGGCAATTTCTTTTGGCACTCTTCGGTTGCATACGGGCATCTGGGGTTGAAGCTGCAGCCTTCCGGCAGGTGCATCGGATCCGGCATCAGACCTTTGATCGGCACCAGATCCTCACCGCGCTGGCGGAGATTCGGCAGGGAATCAAACAGACCTTCCGTGTAGGGATGCAAGGTGTGGTTGAACACCTCATCCGCAGTGCCGATCTCAACGATACGTCCGGCATACATCACGGCGACGTCGTCACAGACTTCCGCCACGACCCCAAGGTCATGGGTGATCATGAGCATGGACATCTGGTTTTTGTCGATCAGTTCCTTGATCAGGGTCAGTACCTGCGCCTGAATGGTGACGTCGAGCGCGGTGGTCGGTTCATCTGCGATCAGCAGGGAAGGATGACAGGCCAGCGCGATGGCGATAACGACACGCTGCTTCATCCCGCCGGAAAGCTGGTGCGGATAATCCGTGGCTCGGGAACCGGAGATTCCGACCATTTCCAGCATCTCTTTGGCGCGGGTCATGGCGTCTTCTTTGTTGATTTTCTCATGCAGCATCACCGATTCGGCGATTTGGTCACCGACCGTCATTACCGGGTTCAGTGCGGTCATCGGGTCCTGGAAGATCATGGCAACATCATTGCCGCGCATGTGTTTCAGTTCCTTTTCGCTCATTTCCAGGATTTCTTTTCCGTCCAAAATGATCGATCCGTTGGAGATCACTCCCGGGGGATCCGGAACCAGGTTCAGAATGGAGAGCGCGGTTGTTGTTTTGCCTGCGCCGGTTTCACCCACCAATCCGAGCGTCCGCTCTTTGCCGATGCTGAAGGAAATGCCATTGATAGCACGTACAATGCCATCATCCGTATCAAAACGTACCACAAGATCTTTTACTTCTAATACATTTTCCATCATTTCCTCCTTAGCGCTTCAATTTTGGATCCATGGCATCACGAAGGCCGTCACCCAAAAGGTTCAGGGCAAGAACGGTGAGCATGATCGCAAGACCCGGGAAAAGGCACATCCAGCCGGATGAACGGATGTAGGAACGTCCATCGGAAAGCATAGCGCCCCATTCCGGTGTCGGCGGGGTGATCCCGACGCCCAGGAAGCTGAGCGAAGATGCGGAAATGATGTTGGAGCCCACTTTCAATGTGGTCTGCACGATGATCGCGGAAAGGCAGTTCGGCAGGATGTGCTTCAGGATGATCTTCCAGGTCGGCAGACCGATCGCGCGTCCTGCTTCCACAAATTCCATATCGCGGACCGTCATGACCGAGGCTCTGCCGATTCGGGCAAAGTTGCAGAAGGTTCCCAGAGCCATTGCGAATAGCAGGCTCGACATACTGGTGCCGAGGATCGAAACGACCACCACAGCAATCATGATGTAGGGGATGGAATAGAAGATATCCGTCAGGCGCATGATGATATTGTCAACCAGACCGCCGTAATAGCCGGCTGCCGCACCGAGGAACAACCCGACGATAAGCCCGATCAGGGTGGAACCGAAGCTGATAAAGAGGGAATATTTCGCGCCATAGATCACGCGGGCGAAGATATCACGTCCCATGTTATCGGTACCGAAGAGATGCTGCCAGCTGGGAGCCATAAAACGGTCACGGGTCATACCGATGATATCTTTGTCATAATCATAGAAGACACTGGCAAGTGCCGTTCCGATGAAAAGAAGGATAAGGAAAGCGATACCCATCATGGCACCTTTGTTTTTCTTGAGCCGGCGCCAGGTTTCCTGTCCCATGGAGCGCCCGATCATTTCGGTGCCATCTGATTTTTTCTTGTTGAACAGTTTCATAGCCTTATCCCTTTCCGGAGTACTGCGCTTTGATTCTCGGGTCGCAGAACGCGTAGATGATATCCACGGCCAGGTTGATTACGGCCATCAGCACGCAGCAGAGGATGATCGAGCCTGTAACCATCGGTGTATCGCGCTTATTGATGGAATCGACGACAAGGCGGCCAATGCCCGGCCAGCCGAACACAGTCTCCGCCAGAGCGGAACCCGTCATAACATAGCTGAATTGCATACCGATGGCAGTGATGATCGGGATGATGGCGTTGCGCAGCCCATGATTATAGATAACTCTGTTCCGGGAAGCGCCTTTGGCTTTGGCGGTCGTCATATAATCCTGCCGCAGAACGTCCAGCATGGCACTGCGGGTCGTGCGGGTCAGCAAGGCTGCAAGTCCCAGCCCAACCGTGACAGACGGCAGGATCAGATATCTGAATCCGCCGGTACCGCCGGATGGCAGCCAGCCCAGCTTCAGCGACAGAAGCAGGATCAGCATCAGTCCCAGCCAGAAGTTCGGCATGGACACACCGAACAGTGCGACGATCATAGCTGCCGTATCTTTCCAGGTGTTCTGATGCAGTGCTGTATAAATACCCAGCGGAATCGAGATGATGCAGGCAAAAATCAGCGCACTGCCTCCCAGCAGAAGCGTCATATGAAGACGCCCCATAAAGGTCTGAAACACATTACGATGTGTGATGTAGGATTCACCCATATCGCCTTTCAGGATCCCTCCGATGTAACGGAAGTAACGGACGAAAAATGGATCATTCAAACCCATTTCCTCCCTGAGTGCATCCTTTTGTTCATAGGTGGCATTTTCCGGAAGAATCTGATCCACGGGGTCTCCTCCGGCCAGATCCATCGCCCAGAAAATGAGCAGGGATGTGGCGAGTAAAGTCGGGACCAGAATAATGATCCGTTTGAGGATGTATCGGAACATATTTTTTGTGCTCCTTATTAGGGACTGTCCATTTATGGGACTGTCCCGGCTATTATGTCTGAACAATGGGGACAGCCCCATAAAGGGACAGTCCCCGATGTGCTCCGTTATGAATCGTAAAAAATGAATGACCGGCGGGTTTTTGAGGCCCGCCGGATCTGATTAAAGGTTCAAAGAATTCAGATTAGAGTTCGACATAAGCGCGGGCCCAGAAGTGGTTGCCGCCGCCGGCGAACAGGACGCCCGGTTCATCGTAGGATTCGGAAACAACGAGGCCCTTGTTGTAGGCAATGACAAGATCCGGAACATAGAGCGGAACCTGATAGACGGTTTCGACCATGTAGTTCTGGTAATCATAGCTGTACTGCAGGCGCTTGTCCTGATCCATCTCGGTGAGGACCTTGTCGGCCAGATCATCGACAACAGGATCGCTCAGCTGAGCATAGTTGGTCGGGAAGCCGGTGTAGAACAGTTCACGGTAGGTTTCATCAACACGCGGACCAATGTTCCAGCGCCACAGGAAGAGCTGCTGATGTCCGGCAGCACATTCGGTCTTCAGGGTAGCCTGATCCATGGACTTGATTTCGACATTGATGCCGATTTCCTTCAGGTTTGCCTGAATGATCGGGGCAATGGTCTTGTAAGGATCATCAGTCGGGGTGAAGAGTTCAACGGTCAGTTCACCGGGTTTGTAGCCGGCTTCTTCAAGGAGAGCTTTTGCACGTTCCACATCATAGGTGTAACCGCCCTCGACCTGGTCGTTATCAAGGAAGCTCCAGGCACCGCGGTTCAGGACAGAGGTCTGCCATTTGCCGAGACCATCAAGGACGATGTCAACAACGGTTTCCTTGTCAACAGCAGCGGAAACAGCCTGGCGGAGTTTCTGGTTGGTGAACGGTTCTTTCGCGACGTTGAAGCCGAGGTAGAACAATCTGGTTCCGGCCTGGGTGTGGACGATCACATTTTCGTCCTCTTCCAGGAAGCGGAGATCGGTCACAGGGGGATCAACACAGACATCGATTTCACCGTTCTGCAGGGCGATGGCACGCTGGGAAGCTTCGAGCAGGAACTTGAAGGTGATTTCTTTTGCGTAGCTGGGGCGGGCTTCCTTGTTCCAGTAGTTTTCATTCAGGGTGAATGAGACATACTGGCCTTCCTGCCATTCCTTGAAGATGTACGGACCGGTACCGACAAGCCACGGTTCGGCATTGTTCGCGTCTTCATAAGCAGCCTTGGACTGGATCGCAAGCGGATAGGAACCGAAGTTGTAGATCAGTTCATTGCTGTAAGCAGAGGTGGTAACCTGAACTGTGTAATCATCGATCTTGCTGACATCCGTGATCAGGGACAGCGTACCGGAAACCTTGGAAAGGGTCGGATCATCGCTGCGGGCACGATTGAGCGTAAAGACAACATCATCAGCGGTCAGCGGTGTACCGTTGTTGAATTTCACGTTCTGATTCAGGTGGAACACCAGATGTGTTTCATCTGTCCATTCCCATGATTCAGCGATTTCAGGATAAATCTCATAACCGTGAGCATTATCCAGGAACACCAGACGTTCGTGAGTCAACGCGAAACAGTTGTTGTTGATTTGGTCATTCTGCATCATCGGGTTCAGCTCATTGATTTCCTGAGCGACACCGATAACGAGATCATCCTTGATTCCTTCAGCGAGAACGCCGGAGAAACCGAAGGTCGCCGTCATAATGACAGCGAGTAACGCTAATAAAACTTTCTTCATGCATCTACCTCCACTAAAATTTTAGGACACATCATAACAAAAGATGTACCATTTTTGAATAATTAGATTTTAGCGCAAATTTTTTTATTTGTAAAGAGAGTTTGCCCCGGCTTTCGAAATTGTTCAATATTGGAATTATTCGTCAAAACACTCGCTTATGTTATACTTAACGCGGGAAATGATATGTTTCGCAAAGCTACCATCAACGATTCTGACCGGATCTATCACCTTATCTGTGATTTGGAACAGGAAGAGCTTCCGTACCGGAGATTTCAGGAAATTTTTCAGCGCCAGTTGAACGACAGCCGCTATTGTTGTCTGGTACTGGAAGTGAAATCCAAAATAGCCGGTGTTTTGAATTTAAGGTTTGAAGAGCAGCTGCATCATGCTGCTGTTATTGCAGAAATTATGGAGTTTATCGTTGATCCGACATTCAGAAACAAGGGATTGGGAAAGCAGTTGTTCGAATTTGCCTGTCAGACGGCTCGGGAATATGGTTGTTTACAAATCGAGGCAGCCTGCAATCAACAACGTACAGATACACACCGTTTTTATATCAACGAAAATATGCGCAATGAGCATTACAAATTTTCAAAAAGTTTGAAGGATCATATATTGGAGGTTGAAAATGACGTTTAATTCGATTCCCATCACAAGATTGGCTGCTTCGCTTGCCGCTGCCATGGACGTCACACCACCGGCACAGGCAGAAGAACCGCTGCCACTCATTGAAACGCTGGTGAAAGATCACTGTAAGTCCGGACACGCTCAAAAAATGCTGCTGTTCTGTCCCGATGCGATCGGGCAATGGCTGATTCAGAAATATACAATGGATTTCGCACCGGTCCTGCGTTACACACAGCTTCAGGTTCCTTTTGTTTCTGCATTTCCTCCCGTCACACCGGTAAATTTCGCTTCCATTTTCACCGGGGCACAGCCGAATGTCCATGAGATCCGCCGTTATGAAAAGAAACTTGTAACGATCGACACGCTTTATGACGCCTTTGCCCGTGCCGGCAAAAAGACAGCACTGGTTGCCATCAAGGATTCCAGCATGGGGACGATTTTTGCCGGAAGAGATATCGATTATTATATCGAACCGGATGATCCGAATGATAACGACGGCGTCACAACCACACTTCGTGCACTTGAACTGCTGGAAAAACGGGATCCGGATTATGATGTGATCATTGTTTACACCATGAAATACGACGACAGCATTCATGCCACACATCCGGAATCCACAAAATCACTGTATGCCATGAAATCCCATAATCAGCAGTTCGAAATGCTCGCCCAAAAAACCGCGGAAGTCTGGGCGGAATATGATACCTTCCTCGGCTATATCACCGATCACGGCATCCATGCCGATCATCACTCCAATGACGGCATTCTGAAAGACAAGGATGGACGGGGCAACCACTACGCCGACATCCCGGAAGACATGAACGTCACCCACTTCTTCGGTATCCAGCCGGCCAAGTCATGATGGAAATGAGACTGCTACCCGGCGTTTGCCAGGACATGATTCGGATTCGGAACAAAAACGAAGTATAAGAGAAAGTTTTACGCACAGTCTGTGTACAACAGATAACCTCCGCTAAAACGAGTGAGTCAGATTAAGAGACTGAAATCTGTGATGGCAGGGGTATGGGGGCGGCAGCCCCCGAAAATCCGGTGCGGGCAAGTGCTTTCGCAAAAACATGAACACTCGATCCCGCACCCTGCGAAGCATAAGCTTTAGAATGCAAAGTAAGCTCCTATAATAGAATATAAAAGACCGACTGCATAGAAGCAATCGGTCTTTTTGTACCCCGGGTGGGACTCGAACCCACAACCTAAGCGTTAGGAGTGCTTTGCTCTGTCCAATTGAGCCACCAGGGCATCGCTAACATTATACCATTATTTTGCGCCTTTTCAGCAAAGAGCACAAAATCCGGTTAATGGACGGTCTCTGACTCGGCATTGCCTCGATTCATCCTCTCCGGCGGGATGGATCTCTTTCCTTCCAGCGGTCGGAGGATGAGGGCTGGGAACGCTGTGACGGACGCTCACGAGAGGGCTCCTCAGGACGGCGGCGAGAAGACTGCGAAGAGGAAGGCCGAACCCGTTCCTCCGGACGGGATTCCTGCTGCGGGCGGGGACGGTTCTGTGAAGGCCGTGGTTCACGGATCTGCGGCTGACGCGGCTGCGGATCCCACTGAGAAGGCCGCTGCAGATCATCCTGCGGACGTCTTCTGCCGCTTCCACTGTTGATCAAACCGGAAGCAACCATCCCGATCCCGGCCATACCTGCCATATCCGCTGCGGAAGGAGACCAGGAAGCACGTCCCTGTTGATCTGCCTCTTTCTTTGCGGTCAGGTTGAGGTATTTGCCGTTGTCCAGCCCGGTCAGATAGTCTCCTACGGAAACCCCATATAATCCGGCTGCCTCTTTTATCTCGGCTTCAGACATTTTCGTCCCGAGAATCGAACCTGAGTCATCATCCGAACCACTTGATAACAATTCGGAAAACAGCTTGCTCAGAAAACTGTCTGAGGAGGTTTTCTGTTCGGCGTATTTTGATACAATGGCATCATACCGTTCATAAATGATATCCTGCGCCTGCATGATCGGGTTCGGAATATCGCTGGCTGCTGCCACCTGGATCTTTCCACTGGAAACCGGTTTGTCCGAAAGCTTTGCCCCGCAGTAATCGCACACATAATGGCTGCTGCTCGGCCCTCCGCAATACGGACAGGTCACGGTACCTTCGGAGGCTGCGATTTGTTCCTTTCCGACCACTTCATATTGGGCACGGAATTCGTCGATGTGCTCAACATGATAAACCGCATCGATCAGTTTTTTCTTGTAGGGTTCACACAATGCGCAGGCCTCACCTGCAATCGCACAGTTTGAGGGACAATTTGAACAGGGATGATTCACAACCGGTTCGGAACTGCCATCCAGATCCAATCCGGTGATTTTTTCAAGAAAATCGTTGATCAACGACATAGATCACTCCTTAAAATATCAATTCAAAACAAGTCAGGGCATTCAGCTGCAGCAATGCACACAACAGCGGTTCAATGATTTCGTCAAGCTGATATGCTTTAGCATACCACAAACTTTTCTAAAATGGAGCAGAAAATAAAAATCAACTTGTTCTTGCCTCGGAGAAGCAGTACAGCTTTTCCGGCTCCGCGGCGGCAAAGAGCACACCAAAAAAGTCTTATTAAAAAAGCAACAAAATCGGTCTTGCGGTTTTTCCCTTCGTCATAGTATAATTTATCATAACAAAAACACAGCAGCAAAGTCCGCGGTCAAATCCGGGAAACAGGAGTGTTATTATGCGAAAAACAAAAATCATTTGTACGATCGGGCCATCCAGCGAGGATCCTGAAATTTTCAAAGCCATGTGTCATGCAGGGCTCAATGTCGCACGGTTGAATTTTTCTCACGGAAGTCATGAGGAACACCAGAAAAAAATCGACATGATCAAGCAGGTCCGGAATGAACTCAACCTTCCGATCGCGATAATGCTGGACACCAAAGGTCCCGAATACCGCATCAAGACCTTCAAAGACGGGAAAATCACCCTGAAAGATGGAGACAGCTTTACCTTCACCACCCGGGATATCGTCGGAGACAACAAAATCGTTGCCGTGAGTTATGCCGGATTGATCGATGATCTTTCCGTGGGAGACCGGGTCCTGGTCAATAACGGGCTGGTCGTTTTTGAAGTGCAAAAGCTGGATGGAGATGAGGCTCACTGTAAAGTGATTACCGGCGGTGTTTTGTCCGACCGGAAATCCATGAGCTTTCCCGGGAAGGTCATGCGCCAGAAGTATCTGAGCGATCAGGACAAGTCCGATCTCCTCTTCGGCATACGGAATGAAGTGGATTTTGTCGCTGCCTCCTTCGTTTCCTGCAAACAGGATCTGGTCGACCTGAGAACATTCCTGAATGAAAACGGCGGGGAAGACATCGACATCATCGCCAAGATCGAAAACCAGTCCGGTGTGGACAACATCGATGAGATCTGTTCCGTATGTGAAGGTGTCATGGTTGCCCGCGGCGATTTGGGTGTGGAAGTCGCATTCACCGAACTGCCGGCGATCCAGAAACACCTTATCACCAAATGCCGTCTGCTTGGCAAACGGGTCATCACGGCCACGGAAATGCTGGAAAGCATGATCACCAATCCAAGACCTACCCGTGCGGAAATCAGCGATGTAGCAAATGCGGTTTATGACGGCACCAGCGCCATCATGCTTTCCGGTGAATCTGCTGCCGGGAAATATCCGGTGGAAGCTGTCCGGGTCATGAGCGAGATCGCGGAGAAAACCGAAAGCCACATTGATTACAAAGGTGATTTCCAAAAGCATACCTTCGAGATCCAATCCAGTGTCGATGCCATCAGCCACGCGGCATGCACAATGGCTATTGACCTGAACGCCAAAGGAATCGTCGTCAGCTCCCATTCCGGGCTGACTGTGCGGATGGTCTCCCGTTTCCGCCCGCCCATTGATATTCTGGGGCTGGCAACCAGCAAGCGGACCTGGTACAAACTGGCGCTTTCCTGGGGTGTCCGCCCGATTCAGACAGAGCATTTCCCGAACATGGAAGTGCTGAACTTCTTCTCCCTGCGTCTGGCAAAAGAAGCATTAGACCTGCAAAAGGGCGACACCGTAGTTATGACCGGCGGTGATACCAGTGGTAAGAGCGGAAATACGAACGTGATCCGAATCGAAACCGTAAAAGACTGAAAATCACTGACGAAACGAATTCACGGGAAAGTCCTTCGGCAACGGCAGCGCCTTACCGTGAAATTGATAAACAAGAAAACAGTTCTGCTGCAGCAAAACCGGCACAGCAGAACTGTTTTTTCATATAAAACGAGTGCGATCAAT
>Ga0310695_10005288_pt1 | contig 22671 bp, 20 predicted proteins | sample RumenRJG_04DNA_FD_203882 | JGI IMG/M metagenome (GOLD analysis project Ga0310695, IMG submission 203882) | Bovine rumen microbial communities from Lethbridge, Alberta, Canada - RJG_04 (v2) (version 2) | ecosystem: Host-associated > Mammals > Digestive system > Stomach > Rumen | place: Canada...
CTGACAGGGGGACGTACCTTTTGTCAGCTTCTGTTAGCTTTTGTGTGTATGATAACTTTTTCAGAAGCTGACAAAAGGTACGTCCCCCTGTCAGCTTCCCACTGACTCGCCAACCGTCCCCAAGGGCTCACCCGTCCCCCTGTCATCTTTTTTTATTTAAACTGCTTCTGCGGATTTCTCATCTCTTCCAGCAGATTCTTTATCATCTCTTCGGCGGCACCGTCATCGAAGTCATCGATCTTCTGCTTAGCCAGTTTCAGAGTATCGTAAATATAATCCGGCATATCATATTTCAAAAGGTTATTTATCTTGGTGTTAACCTCTTTCATCTTGAAGCTCTCCAGGTCGTCCAAGAGATAGAGCAGCTTAACATTTATCTCACCCTCATTAATGGGGATACGCTCTTCCTCCGCCACATCCGTCTGGTACTGAACATTAATATATTTAATAAGACGGTTTATCATGCTGACAGCGGACTCATAATCATTGATATCAACCTTGGACTTGATATGAGACACCCGCTCCCTGATATCCTTCTCCAGCTTGTAGCCCAGGATACCATCGATCTCCGCATCAGCCCGATCCGTATTACCCTGATCGATATAGGCCTGGATTCTGTTAAGATGCTCCACAAGTTCAACCTGCTCGATGGGGATTTTACCTAATTTCTTGAAAATGGTCTCTATACGTCTTATGAGGTCCTCTCCGTCAAAGGGCTTAAGGATATAATCCATAATGCCCAGCTTAGAGCCTGCAAGAACCGCTGATTTCTCCTTTCTCGCCGTAAGGAAAACCACGGGAACCGTAACACCGTTCTCCAGACGTCTTATCTCCTTTAATGTCTCAACACCGTCCATAATAGGCATCTGAACATCCAGTAAGATCAGGTCAACTCGCTCTCTATATAAAAAGTTAATGGCACGGCGTCCGGATATCACAGGAATCACATCGTATAATTCCTGAAGCTCCTGTTCCACCAGGGCAAGGTTGACGGTATTATCATCAACCACCAGAATCCTCATCTTCTCCATCCTATAACCGCCTTTCTAAATATTATCTATCAATTCCTGAAGGGCATCCTCTGCCTTCTCATCCTCGTACATCTTAAGCAGTCTGGCTATCTCCGTGAGCTTATCTCTAAGCTCCTCGGGAATATCGAAGTTCATCAGGGACGAAAGCTTCTCTTTAGCCTCTTTCGGCTTGAAATTCTGTACACTGGAGAGGACATCCTTTACCATAAGTCCTATCTCTTCCCGGGATATGGTGAGTCCCGGTTTTCTGGGAGTTTCCTTCATCTTCACCGCATCAAGAATGGACTTGATCTCCGAAAGAACCTTATCATACAGTTCAAGGAGTTCTCCCAGGTTATCTTCAATGAAGTCGAAGCGTTCTTCCCTTCCGGCCATCTCATGCTCCTTGGCCATATCTCCCAATCCGTTGGCAGCTATGTTGTAGGAAGCACTCTTCAGGCCATGGACCTCTATTGTGTAATTCTTGTAATCCTTCCTCTTTGCCAGATCTCTTATATAATTCCTCTTGGTTTTACCATCCTCGAAGTAGAGATCTAAGATACTTATATAATCATCTATGCCCAGAGGTGATTTGGCAAGACCTTCATCAAAATTAATGTTCTTGGTGTAAGGAATGGGCACAACCCCGGGCTCTTCCTCCTCGGGCGGAGCCGAAACATCTGTCTTCTCGTCTCCGAAAAGCTTCTTCTCCTGTGGAGTCCACACCTCAAGAACCTCCCTCAGGCGATTCTTCTCAATGGGCTTAAACATCACATCCTGAAAATCATTTGCCAGGAACATGGCCTCTGCGTCTTCATGGGTATTGGCCGTCAAAGCGATAATGGTGGTGCGGTTACCCGATTCCCTGATACGGTTGGTAGTCTCCACTCCGTCCATCTCCGGCATCATATGATCCATGAAAATGATGTCGTAGTCTTTTTCCTTAAGGGCGTCCAAAGCGGCAAATCCGCTCATTACATCGTCCACCTGGTACATGTAGGGTTTCAGTAACCCCTTTACAACCTTTATGTTAATCTTGTTATCGTCAACTATAAGTATCCTTGCGTCGGGAGCAGTAAACTTCCGTGCAGGGGCCTGAGCCTTTCCGGCGTCATTCTTATTCTCGCTTATAGAAGTCCAGTCACACACCTCCTGGACGATCTCCGCCATAAATGTTGACCCTTTGCCGTACTCGCTGGTAACAGTTATGTCACCGCCCATGGCCTTTGCAAGTCTCTTGGAAATGGACAGTCCCAGTCCCAGTCCTTCAGCTTCCCTGTTCTTCTCGCTGTCAAGCTGGGAGAAATTCATGAATATCCGCTCAACATCCACCGGCTTAATACCGATACCCGTATCATTAACGGTAATAATGATCTTGGCCTGCTTATCGGAAAGGCGCTCGAACATTATTTCCAGTTCAATATAACCCTTATTGGTAAACTTCACTGCGTTAGACAGAAGATTTACGAAGATCTGCCTTACCCTGTTAATATCACCGTGGAATTCACATGGCAGATTATCATCGATATTGCTCTTGAAAATAAGTCCCTTTTCTTCGGCCTGGGCTTTCGCCGTCCTGCAAACCTCGGTAATCAGCGGTGTAGTGAAATAATTAACTTTACGAAGCTCCAGAACATCCGACTCCATACTGGTGGCATCAAATATATCATCAACGATCTGCAACAGACTTTGGGATGCAACCTTTATATCGCTGGCATAATCGTAAGCCCTGCGACCTGCAGCATCGGTCTGGATAAGTTCGCTCATGCCGATGATGGCATTCATGGGAGTCCTTATCTCGTGGGACATATTTGAAAGAAAATCGTCCTTAACCTTGTAAGCGGCGTCGTATTTCCTCTGGAGTTCTGCCATGGCAGCTTCATTGTTCCTCTGGGCGGTAACATCACTGAAGGCCGCTATGTATCCCCTGACCTCTTCGTCTTCATCCCTTATTGGATTAACGGTACAGTGAAAAAACCTGCCGTCGATCTCATAATCCTTTTGCAGTGCCTGCTCATCGGTAAACACCTCAAAGGGGACGCTGCGGCTTAAGTTAATCTTATTACCCGGATTAAGCTCCTGAAGGTCCGGGAAAAGGTTCCCCGCCACATCGTTATACTCTGAAAGATTATAATACTCATCCAGGACAATGATGGCAACATCCATGTTCTGGATAATGGCATTCCTGGCGGAGTACGTCAGATCAAACATGTTGTGGCGCAGCATGATGATAATAATGGTAGATGATACTATAAGGGTAAGTATGGGGGCGGCATCGTATACCTTTAATATCTTAAGGGAATAGAGGGCCATACTGATAAAGGGCACGATAGGCGCCACAACTATATACTTCAGCATCCACAGCTTACGTAGGTTGGCATTGGTCTTCTTGGAATGAATATAAAAACCGGCAATGGTCTTGAAATTTAAGAAGACCACTATCATCAAAAGAGCCAGGTGAACATAAAACAGGGGTCCGTAAGTCAGCTTAACATGGGGAAAAACCGGCTCCGTCACATATTCTATGCTGGAATACAGGGTGTTGTGCATCTCATTGGTAAATACCGCAAATGTATCCAGCATCTCCGCCACGGACAAAATCTGCAAAACGTAAGGGTTGATCCTCTTATTGCAGAAACTGTAAACGAAGATCATCAGTGAAAAATTAACCCATGTTGCCCCGAAATATTCCATCTTAATAGATGCAAGACACGCTTCCTTTGTGGGAGAAATAAGCTCCGAAAGGTATCCTGCATTCATAATGAAGGCACATATACAGGTCACGATCATTATCTTTCTCGCAAATGATTCCTTGGCGCGAATAAGATACTGTATCAAGATCATTATTGCGGTAAGTCCCACAAGTTGAACAACAATCGCAAGATTAAGCATTATGTTTCACCACTGTTTATAGTCAGGTCCCGTCCGTGTAAAAAAACGGACAATAGTATTATATACTATTATCCGCAAGTTATCAATTTATTGAGTGAATATTCACAAAATTTTTATTTCTATTTCTCAATTCCCTTACGGGCACGAATTCCCTTGTCAAAGGGGTGTTTCACCTTCTCGATGCATGAAACATAATCCGCCAGCTCCACAAGCTCCGGTGGGGCATTCCTTCCCGTCATGACAACTTCCATGGTCTCCGGCTTATTTTTAAGGAAATCAAGGAGCTTCTCCTTGTTGATAAAACCTCCGTTGTATGTAGCCATCATCTCGTCCATAACCAGGAGGTCAACATCCTCCTCTAAGGCGGTTTTTGATACCTTGTCGAAATAGTCGTTGCAGATGGCTGCGGTATCTTTCTTCTGCTCATCATTCATCTTAAAGGTAAATCCCACCGGGTGGTCACATAAAAGAACATGGATTCCCGGAACGGTCTTTAAGACCGAGAGTTCGCTGGATTTATTATCTTTAAGAAACTGAGAGAAAAGCACCTTGCCGCCAAAGCCCGCGCATCTTACGGACAGACCCACGCAGCAGGTGGTCTTGCCCTTGCCCTCTCCCGTGTAAATGTGGATCAAACCATTTTCCATTACAACACCTCCCGGAAAACCTTAAGCAGAACCTCATTATCCTTCTCATCCTTAACCGCGATACGGTAGAAGCCCTTCTTTAAGCCCACATAATTACCGCAGTCCCTGATCATTATCTTCCTTTCCAGACACTTCTTCCCGAAATCTTCCGGGGCTTTGAAGAAAATGTAGTTAGCACCGTAACCGTACACCTTAATGCCCATCTCCTTAAGGCCCGAAACCAGCCTCTCCTTCTGCCGGGCTATCTCAGCCAGGGAATCATTTACGTATTCCTTTTCCTTCAAGGCTGCAAGCCCTGCCATCTGGGCGGGAAGGGACACGCTCCAGGGCTGGGAAGTCTCCCGCAGCAGGTCCATCAGCTCTTTATTTCTGCAAAGTCCGTATCCCAGGCGAAGCCCCGGCATAGAATATAACTTGGTAAATGCCTTTAAGATCACCAGGCGGTCGTAGACTTTCAGCCATTCCTTTAAGGTGTACTTATCCTGCTGCCCCGTAAGGTCTATAAAACACTCATCCAGTATCATGTAAGTGCCGCATTCACGGCATCTCTCCACCATTTCCGAGAGAAAATCCCTCTCTGATAAGACTCCTGTGGGATTATTGGGATTGCAGACAAAGAGTATATCCGTGTCATTCTTAATAGCGTCTATCAGGCCTCTGTCAGGGGTAAATCCCGTCTCTTCCTTAAGGTAGTAATACTCCACCTCACATCCGGCTGCTCTTAAGGCCTGTTCATATTCATAAAATGAGGGGGCCAGAAGGAGGGCCTTCTTAGGTTTCAGGGCATATACCAGTCCGAAGATGATATCCGCCGCTCCGTTGCCGCATCTAATATACTCGGCCGGAACCCCCTCTTCTTTCTCTAAGGCCTTACGAAGTTCTTCACACTCCACATCCGGGTAGTTGAAGGACATCTTAACCCCTTGGCAGGCTGCATCTATAACCGACTCCGGCATGCCCTTCAGATTTATATTCGCAGAGTAATCAATAACTCCCACATTCCTGTATACATCTCCTCCGTGCTTGTGCATGGTTTTTTGTTCTCCTCTAAAATCGGGCTATCCATTGATTTTACTGGGTTTTCTTAATTTCACCTTTTGGTCTGTTTTGGTCTATTTTGGCATATTTTTGCCGGCAAAAGGTATAAAATTCGGTATAAAATTTATTTGGCGATTTTCAGACAGTCACTGGGCTGGAAGCGTGAAAAAACTTCTTTTTTTGCGTCATCAAACTTTATATGGGTATAAATATCCAAGGTGGTTGAAATATCACTATGCCCCATCAGATACTGAAGGGTTTTTGGATTCATTCCAGACTTGGCCATATTAGAGCAATATGTGTGGCGGCATACGTGGGGGGAGATTATAGGGATCCGAACCCTGTGCTTTTTATTATAACTCCTTCTCATGCGCTGAAAACGCGCATCCCATTCCTGTGCGTGAACCACTCTTCCATTCCGGTTTATACACAAGAAGCCTGAATATCCATCAAAGCAAGGTTCAATCTCCACGTTTCTTCTCTCTATAAGCCTTCTAAAACATTCTTCAACGTCTGAAGTCATTGGAAGAAGTCTTGTTCCGTTTTTAGTTTTAGTCTTCTCTATATACTCTTTTCCGTGATTGTCTCTTTGCAGCTGGCGTTCAACATTGATACTATGATTCTCAAAATCAATATCGCTTATGGTAAGTCCGCAAAATTCAGATATCCTGAGTCCCGTATGAAACAGAATGTAAACGACTTCATAATTCTTTTTATAGTATTGATTGTCTTTGATATACTCCAGGAATCGCCTTTCATCCTCCGGAGATACCGACTGCCTGTTGACGCAGTCATAGATCACAACATCCGACAAAGGAAAATCAAAAGGATTCTTACGAATCAAGTCATCATCTACTGCTGTTTGAAATGCCATCTTAAGAACACTGCGTACACCGTGTATGGTGTTATACTTCCTGCCATATTCCTTTTGAAGTTTAATAAGAAATGCTTTTGCATCAGATATCTTTACAGAATCTATACGTTTAGATCCGAAAGGATCATTATTCAAAAGATTAAGTGCCACCTGATAATTTCTCCGTGTGTTATAGCGAACTCCCGTCCTGGCATCAACATACTCTATACAAAGCTCTGCTACACGGACATGTCCCCCAAAAGAAGCAACACTATCATCCAAATCTTTCTGTATCTTCTTTTCAATCTCTCTTAAAGACGGCCCTCTCTTTTTTCCTTTAGGAACCATATCATGGCTATCTAGTTGCCAGCTATACACTACTCTTTCTTCGCCGAAAGAGTCTTGCCATTTAAATCTATACCTCCCGTCTTTCATCTGCATTTCTCCTACTCGGAGAATTCTGCCCTTATTATCTTTTCTTTTATCACTCATCCTGAATAGCCTCCTTTAACGTATAAATTAAAGAAAACTATCCCCGATAAATTCGATTATATCACAGATAGTTTTCATTTCACATACGTACTTAGTCACAAAAAAAGGGTCATATTACATTCATGTTTTCGTTTATAAATTTCTCGAACAGCTCTCTTTTTATAAGAGCTCTATTCCCTTTCCATAAGATAAAATCAGCGTCGGCGTGCTCACGAGCAAAATATCGCAACCGCTTATACCCAATCCCGAAATACTCCGACGCCTCGTTCAGCGTTAAAGTGTACTTCTGCCACCAGGGCAGCTCTTGTCTCATAGCTTCCATGATCAATCTCCTTTACTCGTGTTTAAAAAGTCCTTACACTTATATAAGGAGTTTCAGGCCCCAAATCTTTGACCTAAATCCGAAAAAGATTAAAAAAATCCAAAATAAAACAGGCATTATCCAAAATACGGACAATGCCTGCTGCCATTTTTCTTCTATATAATTATTAAATCTCCAGCTTCTTCGCCACGCAATAGTTACAGATTACCCCATCCGTCTTCGCCGGACAGAAATACTCCTTAATCCCATCATGCCCCACAGTCCGATACTGCACCTTATCCTTCGGATGCATCGGCACCTCCTTCAGATACGTCAGCACCAGACAAGCCAGCACCACATATTTATGTGCCTCCGGCTCCTCAGCCCAGGTTTCTTTCAAAAACTCATACACCGCATCAGAAAGCTTATGAACATCCTTATCGCAAACCTCACCGGTATAATCCACCCCCGCCTGATGCAGCTCCAAAAGCACCTTCCTGTTGTGCTCACTCACCGGAACCTCCAGCGTGCCCTCCTGCAGCTGCTGCCACTCGGATTTTTCAATTGTCTTGATAATGGTTTCAGCTAATTGAGATTTCGTCATATCGCTTCTGCTCTTTCCGCGTAAATGTCGGTCAGAGCCTCCTTCACTAATTCCCCCGGATCCGCATCCGGCCGGATCCATTTATTAATTAAATCCTCCGGCATGATCACCGGCATCCGGTCATGGATAAACCTGATGCCCTCAGCCGCATCCCTGGTCAAAATGACAAACACCGGCAGATTATCCTCAAACCGATACAACCCACAGAGCCAAGTCACAGTCGAGCCTGTCGGATGGAGCGTATATTTATCCCCTGTCTTTTTCTTACCGTCATTGGAAATGAGGTGCTCCCATTCAAAATAATGCGATGCTGGGACAATGCATCTGTGAGACTTCCATGCCTCCCGATAGGTAGGCTTCTCCGCAGCTGTCTCAACCCTTGCATTAATAAGCAGAGATTTCCCGCTAAAACCCCACCTCATAGGAAATGCGGACGGTTTCCCCGACCTGTTCGTCGCAATGACCGGAGCCACATCCGTAGGTCTGATCTCCCCGGAGGTATTCACACGGGTCCACTTCTGCCATTCATTCACAAGAGAGGATTGCATCGTCTTCTCAATCCAGTAAGACGTCTCTTCAGATTCACCTAAATAGTACCGACCACACATGATGATCCTCGCTTTCTAAATCACACAACGTATTATAGCATAAAAACTCCGGGGATTTCTCCCCGGAATAATATATAATGCGCGGTATCAAATTGGGATATCACGCTAATCGAGGTTAGGCACTGTATTCAGTGCAATTGAAGTATTAATCATAGGCGTATACCTCCTTTCCTCGATTAACATTATATCATCTGCTCGGCTGTATTTCCACGTCAACACGACTTTGAATCAAACCATCACATGTCAATCGTAGTACCAGATAGTAATTCTTTATACTTGTTATCGCAAGTTACAAAAATCACCTGGTTTCCATTATCAGCAAACTTCTGCACTAGCTTGCATGACTGCTTAGTTCTGTTCTCATCCATCTCGGTAAATGGATCATCAAAGATAACAAGCCCCCCGCCGTTGGGGAATAGGTGCTCAAGCATTGCAAGTCTGAAAGCTAGGCCAATGGTATCCTTAGTACCCTCTGATAAAATCTCATAAGTCATATGATTACCACCGCTTTGTATGTTAACATCCATATTTTCATCCATAGATTTAAGAGCGATTCTGCCATCAGTAATAACTGAAAGATATTCAGCAAATTTCTCCCGAACATCAGACATCGTACTCTCGCCAGCCATGTTATCTCTTGTAGACTTAAGGACAGTAAAGATGTGATTCCAGCGTTTGCAATCATCCTTAAGCTTCTGCAGCTCGATTGCCACATCATCTATCTGAGTTCTTATATCGTCTGGAGCAACGTCACCAAGTTTCTTCTCATGCTCACGAAGGTCCTTCTCAGAGTCCTGAATTTGCTGATTTGCATTATTAATATTGTTTTTAAGTTCGTTTTTAAAACTATCAACATCTTCAATCTCACGATATTTCTCAGGAATATTAGCAGCGTCGGCCTCGATAGAATCAAGCTTATCAAGCTCCGCCTTTACACCAGCCAGCTTTTCCTCAATCGAATCAAGCGTCTTTTCCTTGCCGTATTCTTCCTCAATGGACTGGATTTTCTGTTCCTGCTTAGCAACAAACTTATCTATGGATTCGGAACCACACAGATCATTAATCTTCTCACCAAGACCATCCAACTCGGCAGTTTTATCCTTAAAACGAGAATAATCATCCTCTAGCTTGTTATAATCAACACCTTCTATGAGAGCATTATACGCCTCCTGTGCCTTCTCTAGTTCACGAATAGCATCCATATAGGCACCCTTCTTAGTTCTAAGATCATCAAGATCTTTTGCCTGGCACCTTGAAAGAAGTTCATCCCGCTGCTCTTTCTTCTCGGCAAGCTGTTTCTGGACATCTTCCACATCGACGCCTTTTGCTGCAATGGTCATGCTCATGATACCCGGAACTACAACTTCTACCGTTTCATTGATATCAAATTCCCCTGTAGTAATATTGATAGTCTTTCCTGTCACAACAGACTTAACCTGTATGTCAGCATTACCAAGCTTTTTGATATTTGCTACAAGATCAAGGTTAGAAAGCTTTGCGTTAAGACTATCAATCGCACTCTCAAGATTTACAAGTTTCTTTTCATCCTCGACTGATATTTCGTTTTTGCCCTCTATCGCTTTCTTTGCCCCATCAAGGAATCCCTTAGCGTTCTGTATTTTTTCAAACTGATTAATTACAGCTTCTGCCTCAGCAAGTGTGCTTAAATGACAAGCATCCCCATAAGTTTTAAGGAGTACAGGGAAAGCTTCAAGATCTGATGCGATCTTCTTCTGCTTCTCTAAATACTCACCCTTAAGTTTCATACCGCTTTTATAAGTAGCAATAACCTCAGCGTATCGTTCATATTCTTCCTTTTCAGCCTGGTATCCTTCGAGTTTTTCTTTTGCATCAAGAATCTTGATATTATCGTTATCGATTGCTTTTTCAGTTTCCTCACTTATACGTAGCTGTTTTTTTAGTGTTTCAAGCTTGTAATAAGTATCAATAATCCTTCCATTTCCATTTTTATATGGATTATCAATGCCGCGTCTATTCTTAGGTAAATCAATTGTAAAATCCCAATTGCCACTGAGATCATCAATCTTGGTCTTAAGAATCTTTTCAATGTCCTCCGGAGCAATTCCACCGGTCAAAGGAATCCCTTCAGAAGCGATAATGGAAACAAGATCCTGCTTGGCAAGTGCCTTCTTATCAAGTTTATTTAGAATATGCTCAACGACATTTTCCTGACTCTTCTGCGAAGCAAAAACCACGTCATCATAAAGACCTCTCTTGTAAACAAGTTCCCCTGCAATGATTTCACTGACTCTATCCTCATTAGCAATAATTGTACCATCTGAAGATATAAGCTCACATTCCTCTGAAGCACCCCACTTTTTCTTAAGGGTGTATCCACCCTCAGTAGTCGTAAACACCAAAGTTCCATCCACTACATCACCCTTGGAATCGGATGGCATAAATCTTGCGAAAAAGTCCTTATCTTCCTTTTCCTTCTTACTGAGCTTACAACCTCTGTAAAGAATCTGGTAAATAAGCTCAATTATAGTGCTCTTACCGGTCTCATTGTTACCAACAAGAATGTTCAAGCCATCGCCTAGTACAACCTGTTTATTCTTAATACCTGCAAACTGTCTGGTCTCAACTGATTTTATATTCATATACAGACTCCTTCTATCTCAATGATTTCACAACATCATATGCCATTTGTAGTTCTATTGGATCATCCAAAAGCCCTTCTAAAAACTTGGCTGCAAATCCAATTTCAGAGAACTCGTTTTCTATCTTTTCCCGGGTAATCTTCTCACTCAAATCATTATCATTAATCATGTAATCCAGAAAACGGCTCAGATGTGCATCATATATAGCCTCCTTCTTTTGATACTCAGATGAGTCAATGCTTCCTGAAAGCGTAAGTCTCACAATTGAACTGCTGGGATAATCCTTTACTAAGTCCTCAATTGTTTCTTCCAAAGATTTGTTATCTAAAGCATTGAAGATTAATCTCTTATCATAATATCTGATTCTTCCTGTGACTATGCGTTTAGCAAGAATCTTCTTGATACCATCATTATTCTGTAAAGTAATCACAAAGGCATTACCCTCTGTATTATTATGAAGGTCTAACTGTTCATGCGTTCCAGCATTAAAGATAGAATAGCCAGTCACTTCCTCACCAGTGGGGATTGCCGGCTCAGTAACATGAGCGTGCCCTAACAGCCATAAATCCATAGGTATACTGTGAAGCTCAGTACGGCTCATCGGGAAATATATCCCCTCAGCATCAATTGCCAGTCCTTCTAAAGCACCATGAGCGAGGCCTATGTTATACCTACCAGCACCATCTACCTTTGCAGCCTTCATCCAATCCAGGCGGTTTGTCCCACTATGTTTGCTATCGCAATGCGCTGGATAAAAGATTATCGGCCCATCACTACTGTCAAATTCATAAGGCTGGTACTCATCAAGCACAATAATATTGCTATAAGCATCCGCTACTTCCATAAAGTCTTCCCATAGTTGCTCATTGCCTGAGTAAAAATCATGGTTCCCGGGAAGTACCAGAACAGTCTGGCTAAAGCCCGAAAGAATTTCTACAACACGCTTGATGTCCTTCTTTGCGATTGCGTAAGTCTTATCAAAAAGATCTCCGGTTATAACAAAGAACTCGCAATGTTCTTTTTCCGCAGCCTCAACCATATCCTCAAGACATTTAAATCTACTTTCTACCAGAAGACTCTTTATGCCATACTTATCAAATCTTCTACCAATATGATTATCGCCTGTAACAAAAAGCTTTACCATCCACTATTCCTCCATACATTTTCAGATTCATATCTTTCTTTTACTTCTACTTTTTGTCTTCTTTCTTGTCTTCTTAGTCCTATTGCTTCTAATGATTTCTTTATTTAACGATTTTATAAACGCTCATAAATCAATTCTTTATCATCCGGCTCACAATAAAACTCAAATTCAATGTCTGCATCTGTAACCTGTTCCAGATAATATACAGAGCCCTGTATACTTAACTGGTTATAGTTTTTCTTTATCTTGCGAAAAGCACCTACCACAGATTCAACGTAATCATTAACATAGCCATATAACTCACCCGTCGGATAAAAAACATCCAATCCTTTTTCATTTTCCGTCACGTGTACTTCTCTCATTTCATTTTCAGGAGTGTTTAATAATCTACAAGTCTCCTTAAGGAACCGGATAAGGTCTTTTTTTACGCTTTCTTTGCAATTTTCATCACATTTAATAATAGCTTTTCTTTCTGGCTTTTCCCACTCTAAAGAATGCCATTTTTTAATTGTGTTAATGTTAAATGTAATCCATTCAAAAGCTTTGTACAGGCTTTCATCATGAAAATACTCCTTTGATCTTGCAGTCTTCATAAATTTTTCCGAGGCATTTATCAGTACGTCAATACAGTTTTCACCCGGCCACGACATACCCTCCGGAAGAGATTTTTCAATTGCATCAATCAGCGCAACCTTGTCAGCTATATCAACTGCACCTTCTTGAATATTATCTTCCAAGTTTTTAATAATTTCGTTAAAATCTCTGACATCCCGGATTGATGCCAATTCATTATTGTCATCATCTTTGTAAATAAACCAACTACGTCCTTTTATCCCCATTGGGAAACACCTCTCACATAAAATTCTTTAATAATCCCCGCGCTGAATCCTTCTCATAACCTCTTTCTGAAGAAATTCCACCTCTGCGTCCGACAAATCATCTCGGTCAATACTGACTGATTCTGCCCCCTGCCGTTTAGCCGCCAGGCACTCCTCAATCTTGTCCTCGATAATCATATTCCGATAGCCGGCGTATTCCATAAAACCGTCATTTCCAAACATAGATCCTCACCTCATATAAAAATGTCAAATCAATTAGAATCAAGTGCCTTTTTAACTGCATCAAGAGGGGTAGAATAGAATGCCACAGTCATCTCATTCTTTAAATCAACACTCATTTTTTCAAACTTTGGTTTGCATTCAAGCGGAAGCAAGATTTGTTTTGCCCCCGCATTCGATACAGTAACAAATATTTCATCAAGTTCTGCTGTTATAGGCATCATACTACCGGACATAACAACTCGACCACATATTGCAAGTGCGGGAAGGACAGGCTTTTTTAGAAGTCCCGAGAATAAGCCGACTACCTCTGCAACTGATATTTCATCGCTGACCCCACGCCCTTGCAAATCATTAAAGTATAAGCTGTAATCATAGCTCTCATATGAGGCAGAAGCAAATTCCTTTGCATGCTCATGAAAATAGTTAAAAGCCGCGTTGAGGCTATCCTTAACACTTTTAGGGGACTTCGCAATTCCCTCAACATTTTTAAAACTTAATTTGCCGTTTCCGTGTACCAATTTGTTTTCTAAATGATATATTCCCAGAGCACCGGATATTGATTTTCCAATACCATAAACATATCCGGGAGTTTCCACATCCTGTGCTATTAGAGTTCCACTTGAAACCTCTGGAAGGTATACTATGTGCTCTTCACCAGACTCCAAATCAATATATCCTAGATTAACATCGCTGAATTCTCTAGGAGTCATTTTCCTAAGTTGTTCCTTGACCCTACGACGGCATTCGATGGAGTATTCCAGTATTTCCTGAGCTTCCGATTTTGTCATTTCCCCATTTGGATAAATTAGCTTAGCAAGGCCTGAAAAAGTCCTACTAACTGCGATGGTATCACGGGTATTAAAATCTTTGTTAAGAGAAAAGTATGTACTGAACAAGTTCGTAAAATCATACTTTCTCATAGCATGACAGAATTCGGAAAAACAATCTGACACTAACCCATAGGATTTTGTTATCATGCTTGATCGTAGTTTTGGTGTTTCCCAGCCTGGGAGATAAGCATGAATCCTGTCAAAAAATGCAGAATCCCCATTAAACACATCCGGGAATGGTTCAAAAAGGTTTGTTGTACGCATCATGTCGGCAACACTTCGAAAAGTATTTCCTTCGAAAGCAAGTGAAGCATCAGCACTCACGGAATCTGTGCCTCTGGCAAAACTACCATTTGCCATATAGTTTTTCAATATCTGTACCATATCCACTGAAGCTTGAGTAATGCCGGCCACTTCATCAAAAGCAACACAATCCCAGTTTCCCACAAGACCTACTCTTCGAGATGTCATATTATAGAACATATTGGAAACAGTGGTAGTTCCGCTGCTCATTAAAATGGAATAAGGTGACAGCTCACTATAAACATGTGATTTTCCGGTACCTCGAGGTCCCAGTTCCACCAGATTGTAGTTCTTTTGGATAAAGGGAACAAAACGAAGAAGGAAATGCATCCTTTGCTTTTCTGTCAATTCTTCCGGTTCATATCCGGTACTACGCAGAATCAAACTAATCCACTCATTTTTTGTAAAGGATGATCTAACCTCTTTTATTTCATCCAAATCAAATTTGGGCATCTGAATTGGTTTAAGAGACGATATCTCAAACGGAGAATCATATTTTGATTTTTTCCTATGTCTACTTCCTGTACCGCTCACATAATATGAATTATCATCCGCATTATTCCCCACATATTCTATTTTTACTATGCTCCAAAGACCGCCAATCAACAGCTTTTCGTTTTGAACTACATAATCCGATGATATTTCGAACGGATCCATTCTCAGATTAGTGAACCTGGCAACGTACTTTTCTTCACGTTCATCAAATATTACTGAGATTTTGTCTATAATGGTATGCTGCCCTTTCTCTCTGATTAAGGACTTTACATACTCGCTTTGATCCGCGCGAACATAATTTTCGCTAAGAATTTTTTTTATTTTCTCCAAACCGATTTCAATTGCATCATCATCATCGGTGGCACAATACATGCCGAGCAAGTACTCCAAAACATACGTGGGAATATTTGCCCCTTTTTTCATCAACTCTGTTAAGTCTTTTCTCACAACTTTTCCAGGGAAACTATCAAGTATCTTTTGGTCAAACTCAGTCATAAAACTATTCTCCCTAAAATTAAAAATCAAAATCGTTTGCAAAAGCAATATTGATTTGGTATTTAGTAGCGCAAATAATATCGCCTGTATCAAAGTTAAACATCATTAGATAATAATTTTGATCATCAAATCCTTCATCTGATTTCAATTCAAAAGAAGTGGATGTTTTCTCTCCAATATCGTTTTGCGGAATAAGTCGTTGTTCACTAATGGGATTCCCTAAGTGGTCTACAAACATAAGAATATACTGTGAACAATTCTCAACTAACATCTTTTGAGTGTAAGTTTTACGGACAATACTATTTGTAATAAGGCGCTTGCCGTCATCCGCCAACGGAACTCTATCAGCCTTAAGATAAGAATGATCTTTCGCAGCCTCAATAGCTTTAATAATTGGCGGAATAGATGTAAGAGTAATAGGATTTGCTTCTATTACTGTAAGCTCCTCTTGCCGATCTATCAACTCCTTCTGAATACGTTTTTGCCTTTTTTCCTTTTCTTTTAAGGCTTTTTCTGCCTCCTTAGCCTTTTTGCTTTGCTCTTTTTCGGCTTTTACTAAAGCCTTATCAATTGCACAAATTTCTTTTTTCAATTTTTTAATCTCATCTAAAAGACGCTTTAACCCTTTCTCCCTTTCTGAAATCATTTGTGAGAATTGCATTTCATTTCCATAGTGATTTATCAAATAATAACTATGAAAGTTTTTTAGCTGTTTATTAATACTATTCTTTTCTGTAGTCTTGTTTTTGAGAGCAATGCTCTCTTTTTCGACGGCTTTAGCTATTTTTTTCCTTTTCTCTTCAAGTGTTTTAAGTTCTTCCTTTTTTTCTTCGATTTCTTCATCTAAGCTTATTATGCTTTTCGAAGCTTCTTTATCCAATTTGCGAGATTTGTTTTCAAAATCCTTCCGTTCTATACTAAGCACAGTTTCCATCTCTGCTTCCGGGCTTTCAAATCCTGAAGCTTTCATATTAATTAGTATAATTTTAATTCTTTTGGTCTCTGAACTTATCTCCTCAATACGATCACTTATCTGTCGCCTTTTAGTAAAGGCAAAAATGCCTGTCTTGGAGTACTCATCTGATTTTGCATCATATTCTTTGTTCAATTGTTCCAGTCGCTCTTGGAGTTCTTTTTTTTGAATACTTTGATTATGGTACTTGACCCTGATTTCATCTTCTTTCTTTGAAAAAAGAGATTGTAGGTTATCTTTTCTATTCCTAACGTTCTCTTCTATATTCTCTACTTTTGCTGGTTTTTCGCATATTAACTGATCAAGTTCATTCTTCTGTAATTCAATTAGATCGTCAGTTCCTAGCAAGTCACCATTTAATTTATTAACTTTATTTTGGAGGCGTGTAATCTCAGCCTTTATTGTTTTGTTTTTATTTGATAATCTTTTTTGTTCTGCCTTCTCTTCTTGACTTTCAGTTTCCTCATCTATTGGCAACTCCTCCTCGATTTTTTTCCACTTGTACACCTTTTGCTGATAACTTACTGGAATTTTTCCATAATCATCGCCAATTAGGCAAATTTCACTCATAATTCCAACCATTTTGCTAAGATAGAACCTTGAAATACCTCTTTTGTAAAACCGTTTAAGATCTACTTCAACCTCTCCAAAAATACGTTTTAATTCGTAAATGCATTCTTTATGATATTTTTTACACTCGGAATCATAATTCTTGCTGTAATAACCCCAAAGCCGAGCCGCAGAATCACATTCATCATCACATCGTTTAATATAATAATGCATATCATCCCTTTTTTTAGCGATTGTCTCTTCAATCTCTGGCACTTGAGTTTTATCAACAGGGTATTTGTCATGAATTTCAGCATAATGAACTGATAAACGTTCTTCAATATATTTTACCTGGCAGTCCTCATTCTGGAGGTTATTTATTTCCTGTTCTAAAAGAGAATAATCGGACTCCTTCTTAGCCAGTTCATCTGTCTTTTTTTTCTTCTCATCTACCAAAGATTGGTACATTTTCTTATCTCCCTTCATATACCTCACCGTTCTTTTGAAACAATCATTCTCAGATGTTCCAACCATTGAAGTATCGCTTCTGACTTAAAAAAGAATAACAACACTCCATCGCAGAGCCTTTCCGTCCGTATAGTTCCAATTATAAGAGCCATTACGAGCCGCTCATCTAATTTAGAAGCATCAGCTTCTTCTATGGTCTTCATATCCCATTTAATACTTTTCTTTTCAGGAATATCCCCATATGGAAACAGACAATAATTAGGATTATCATAATTTCCCAAGAGATTAATAAACTTTATATATTGTCATACCTTTATCTATCCTTCTTTTCTCGCCCCATGTTTCCTAACTAGCCTCGTCTAACAATGTCAAGAAATGCATCCATATCTTTATATAATGCTTTTTCACGCTGAACAATCTCCTCAGCAGCTTTTTCATCGATACTATGGGTCACTCGGTCTCGCAAAACTTTAGCAGAACACTTCCCCCTTTTTTCTTCCGAGCCAAACATACGACTCAATAATTCTTTATCAATTACATATCCCGCAAACTTCATCGCAGCAGGTGCCTGCCGCATATCAAGTTTTAAATATTTGTCCGCTTTTCCGTCTTTTCGAATTAGATAATCTCTTAAAATCACTTTATACGTACTTTCACATAAATTAAAATAGTTCTTATACTTGTTAAGAGTCTCCGTCAGGCTCTTGTTTTGATAAATCTTCTCTATCTTTTCAAATTCCTTGTTTACATTACCACGAAGTCTCATTTTTCCCAATTCAGTCAATTCTTTCATTAAATGTCTCTTCCTTTTTCATACTGTTCAGAAAAGCATATGATTTACAAATAATATACATCTATTTATATACAAATCTTTCCCCGCTCCATGTCTTTATTCACCTTTACTCACCTTTATTCATTCCCTTTTTTCACATGATAATACGCCATAAGTCCTATAATCCTCCCAGTATCATAATAAGCATAATACGAAAAAACGAGCAAAAAGCTATGGAAGAATAGTACCTATGGTGGTTATTTAAGAAAACATGAAAAACATGTCAAAAGATGCTGACTAAATAATTGTGATTATTCTCACTTCGCTTGAAAATTACTGATTCATAGGCTAGTATTCCCCAATAACCTGCCATGAATAAGACCCTTCTCTCTGTTATGATTTGCCAGATAGACCAGCTTTTCCCCTTTGAAAAGTATACATTACTGACGATTTATTTTCAATAAAATAACTAAAAAATAACCCGGCAGGATTCCTCCCGCCGGGCTTTCTCTTACCTCAACAACCTATTAACCTCATCCTGCACCTGCCTATACCCATACCCGGCCGCTTCCAGCCGTCTCTTCCTTTCAGCACCGTTCCCCCACTTCCCGGCAATAACCTCTCTTGCCAGCTCGGTCACGGTCTTCCTTTCCTCCAGCGGCACCTCAAAACTCTTATAGCAGATATTCATATCCACCATTCCCTTAATTCCGGGCACCACGCCTTTAGAAGAGTACTGCCAGATTCCGTACTCCCCGTCATAAGTGCATCTCACATTATACTGAGCCACCCAGACGGTATAACGTGCCCTTACTGACTCCGACACATAAGCCATCAGCGGATAGGTAGACATATAGATTCCCGGAATATACCCTGCATCCCCCACAGCAGAGCAGAACACCGTGATAATGGAATCCACGAAATTTCGCCCCTTGTCAAACTGCCTCTGTTCCTCTACATCGAAGTACACCGGCAGATCCATATGCTTTCCGCCGATGCACTCCAGACACGCTGCAGCTTCCTTCTTTGCCTCTTCAATCGTCTCCGCATAAGAGTACCAGTAAGCGCCCACCTTCAATCCTGCCAGAACGGCATTCTTGTAATTCCTCTCGAAATAGGGGTCCTTCTGCCAGGTCTCCTTACCGTAACCGGCACGGATGATAACGAAATCGATGCCGGATTTGCTCACAGCATCGAAATCAATCACACCCTGCCACTTTGAAACATCAATACCCTTCATATTACTCACCATCCTTATCAGATCTTGCGTGAAGCTGCTCCAGCACCTCCATCATCTTTCCCGGAATCGGCAGTCCCAGATGACCGGCATTCTCAAGCAGGGAAATTCCCTCGTTGCTCAGGTAAAAGAAAATTACCGCAGTACGAAGAATAGATCCGGTCTTAAGCACCTGGGCATCCAGCATATTGGCCAGACCAACCAGGGCGAAAATGAGCACCTTTCTGCAAATCCCCTTAAAGCCCACCTCACTGGACACCTTCTTGTCAACCACAGCGCACATCAGCCCGGTAGCATAATCAACAGCAGTAAATACCACCAGCGCAATGATAAGCCCGTCACAGCCGCCCATGATGTAGCCCAGCCATCCGCCGACAGCACTAAAGCCTAACTGTAAAACATCCCAAACTTCCTTCATAACTCATTCCTCCTAGAAATATACAAATTTACAACAAAAAAAGCACCGCCGAAGCGATGCCCTACTTGACTTTTCTAAATAACTGGCATATTATAATAGTACAAGGTGTGGGTCTGCATTGGATATATGCGGTTCGCCACACCACCTTTTTTATTATGTTATTACAAGGTACAGACCTGCATTGGATATGTGTGGGGGCTGTACCACTTTTTTATTTCAGTATTCATTTTTCACATCAGGGATGTTTTCCTTTGCCCCGGAATTCTACACCTGAGCGTCGAAGCCTGCCCCCGACACATCATACAATGACATGCTTCCGTTAGGATTATAATTGCCGGATTGCCTGTCGTAAAAGCTAACTGCCTTATTAAGCATTGATGTTTTGTAAGCCTCTCCGCCATCTTCCGATTCTTTCTCATGTAATTCCATGATCTCAGGCGGTTTTGCATATCTTACGGGTTTGATCCGGTCTATGGGAGTTACACTGCCACCCGGACTGACTCCGCTTGTATATAAGGAAATAGGCTCTATACGCATATGTCTCACCCTGTCTTTGAGAAGTAATCATTTTATTACCGTATTATTCTATCATATTTACGCCCTTTTATTCAATAAAGAAAACACCAGATTATCTATATTCATGGCCTGTCTATACGTTTCCGGGATTTTCAGAAAGGTTTCCTTGGCGTTGTTAAGAAAAGTTCTGTTTCTTCGCCACGCAGTAATTGCAGATCACTCCATCCGTCTTCGCCGAACAGAAATACTCTTTTATCCCGTCATGGCCTACTACCCTGTACTGGACCTTATCCTTCGGATGCATAGGTTCTTCCTTCAGAAACGTTAATACCAGGCAGGCCAGCACCACAAATTTGTGCGCCTCCGGCTCCGAGCCCCAGGTCTCCTTCAGGAACTCATACACTGCACTGACAAGTTTATGCACATCCTTATCACAAACCTCACCGGTATAATCGACCCCCGCCTGATGCAGTTCCAAGAGCACAGTCCTGTTATGCTCACTCACCGGTACCGGGAGCGTACCCTCCTGCAGCTGCTGCCACTCATTTTTTTCTATTGATTTAATTATGTTCTCCGCTAATTGAGATTTCGTCATATCGCTTGCGCTCTTTCCGCGTAAATGTCGGTCAGAGCCTCCTTCACTAATTCCGCCGGATCCGCATCCGTCCGGATCCATTCTTTCACCAGAGAGGATTGCATCGTCTTATCAATCCAGAAGGATGTCTCTTCAGATTCACAAAAAAGGCGGCAGTCCATCATTGATTGACAGTCGCCTTTTTTGTAGGACCGCTCGCTTAGCTATAGTAATACTTCTTTACATCATCCTCGGTGACATCGGCATAGGTCTTGTTTTCTACCACATTTTGATAAAGTGTATCAAAATCCGGACAGAACTTCTTTAAAGAGTCCACCAAAGATGCAAGGCCTTCTGCTCGACCTTCTATGAGTCCTTCTGCACGACCTTTACGAAGTAGTTCATTTTCAAGTCCTAACTCTCTCATATACTCCGCCCTCCATTCTTCATTGGCTCTGGCTTCTATCAAGGCATTCTTTAGATCATTTACAAGATCACTCTTGTATTCCTTTATCTCTGAAGAATCCATGAAATGTATCAGTTCCTTAAAGGATTCACTAATCTCTCCTACAACGCCTTTCGTATTAATAAACACCTTTATTGCATCGTCTTCCAGTTTCAGGTTATAATCATCCTCGCACCTGGATTCGAATCGGTATACATATCTACCCTGCCCGAAGAGATCAAACTTGCAGATGAATATGATAAAGGTCTTTTTCAGCAGATTATAATCCTCTCCGGGTTTTAGCTTAAGTGTATCTATGAGACCCTGATAATATCGGGATCTCTTCGGCAGATCCTTCTCGTCTTCCGTCTGCATCTCACAGTTATATATAGTCTTACCGTCTTCTGCATAAATATCCATGCGTATTCCATGAGAAGCCTCACGGAATTTCATTGTTCTTTCGCTGCCCACCAAATCCACATGGTGTATTGGAAAGCCCAGTATCTCCTCCAAGAATCTCTTGCACCGTTCCGGTTCATTCATTATGTTTCCAAACATAAATGCACTGGAAAACTCCAACCGGGAATACTCATTTTCAATTGTTTGTTCTGGCAATTAATAACCTCCTTGATTATATCATTATTATTGTTGGACTTCAATTGGCGAACGCCGTGAATTCCTTAGATCTCGATAGCGCAATCGAATCGGGTGGGAAAGAGATTCCCGCCCGAGATGTATATTAACATTATTTACTATTTTTGTCAACTGGCAATGGAAATAATTATGCAGGTAACTGAGTGCTCGGCGGCAAGGGACTTATACATAAAAAAGGCCGCATCTAACGACCTTTTACATTGCGTTTTTCTATGTTTGTTTATACCTGAGCGTCGAAGCCTGCCCCCGACACATCATACAATGACATGCTTCCGTTAGGATTTTATTTGACACCTCTTTTGCTGGATGCTACGATTGGCTTAGAGAGATATCTTTCAATTCCGATAATACAGGTTTTGTTATATTATGATCAAACAAAAGAGCAGTGCGGAAAATGAAGCTTAACGGAAACAATATACTTTAGCAAAAAAGGAGGATACTACAATGAAGTTGCTTAATGAAGACGAAAAGAAAAAGCTTGAGGGCATCGACAAGTAGTGTGTGAAAGTTTTTCTGTAAATAAGATATCCTAAGATAATTGAAGTGAAGGCAATACTTTTTGCTCAATAAATTCAACTCTGTCAAAGATTCTCGGCTTAAATGTACCTGTCATTCCAACCGATACATTTTCCTCTTTGTTTACATAGATAATATTTCCGCTGTCACCAATT
>Ga0310695_10005289_pt1 | contig 22668 bp, 12 predicted proteins | sample RumenRJG_04DNA_FD_203882 | JGI IMG/M metagenome (GOLD analysis project Ga0310695, IMG submission 203882) | Bovine rumen microbial communities from Lethbridge, Alberta, Canada - RJG_04 (v2) (version 2) | ecosystem: Host-associated > Mammals > Digestive system > Stomach > Rumen | place: Canada...
AATCCCCGTTCGACTTGCATGTGTTAGGCACGCCGCCAGCGTTCGTCCTGAGCCAGGATCAAACTCTCCATAATACTTTATAGAAAGCCGATTCGGCTCTTCTTATTTGTGTTTCAGAATTTCTTTGACTTTTTTTAGGTCCGTCCTTCTTCCAAAGGACTGACCCGCACATTCATCTGGTTCGTTATTCAGTTTTCAAGGTTCCGCCGTCAACCGACGACTTGATTAGTTTACAACAACTTTTTGTTTTTGTCAACTACTTTTTTTGCTTTTTTTCAAAATATTTTCTCGTCTCTTGGCGGGTAAGTGTATTTTATCCCTTTTTCCGGAAAAAAGCAAGGGGTGTTTTCGTGTATTTGCAAATTTATTTTTCTTTTAGTATTCGCTATAATCGGCCTATACAATACATTGTGTTTTTCCCTCCTGTGACGCTTCAACGACAGAACACTCCCCTTTGATTTCAGGTTATAACTTTTTTCAATCCACGTCCTTCTTTTCCGTTTTGGCATGAGCAGCGCCTTTCCGTTTATAATTAAATGAATCTAATGCAGCCGAACCGGATTTACAGAGTATAATGACAAATCCGGATTATAATGCTATAATATTTTATAATATGCATTTTGCATTATATCATTTATTACCAAAAGAAAGATGAGGCGGACATGAATAGCAATTCTTCGTTCAAGGGGAAACTCCTGGTCACCCTGACTGCTTTGTTTACCGCAGCCATGCTTACCTCTGCATGCGGATACTCCATTTCAGATTCTGTTATGGAAGAAGGTCTGGTCCCTGATGCGGTTTCCCAGTTCTATGATAATGAAAATACTGTGATCTACACCACTGCTTCCGCTGAGCACCGTCTGCCGGTAAAACTTGACAAAATCCCCAAGCACGTGCAGGCAGCCTTTGTTTCAATAGAAGATAACCGTTTTTACGAGCACAGCGGTATCGATTACCGGGGCACCCTCCGGGCGCTGGTCAGCAATATTATGGGACAGGAAGTACAGGGCGGCAGCACCATCACCCAGCAACTGGCCAAAAACGCATTCCTGACCCAGGAACGCACCCTGTCCCGTAAGGTTAAGGAAGCATTCCTGGCAAGACAGCTGGAAAACAAATACACCAAAGACGAAATCCTAAACATGTACCTGAACCAGATTTATTTCGGCGAAGGCGCATATGGGGTTGAATCGGCATCACTTAAATATTTCGGAAAACATGTCCAGGATATCAGCCTGGCTGAAGCCGCCGCGCTGGCAGCCATTCCAAAGAGCCCAAACTATTATGACCCGATGGAAAATCCGAAAGCCAATAAGGAACGGCGCGATATCGTCCTGGACCAGATGGTAAAATACGGACACATCACCCAGGCCGACGCCCAGAAAGCCAAGGCAGAAGATGTCAAGATCCGCAAAGAAGAATCTGCCGAGAAAACGAAAGACCTCCGCAGTTACTTCTTCGACTATATTTCCCAGCAGATCATCGATAAATACGGAGCCGACGCGTTATATAAAGGCGGTCTGAAGATCTACACCACCCTGGACAGCAGCCTGCAAAGCAAAGCAGAGTCTTCCATCCGTTATCTGCCCGATATATGGACCAACGACCCGGATCATCTGACCCAGCCTCAGGTAGGCCTGGTTGCCATCGATCCCACCAACGGTTATATCAAAGCCATGGTAGGCGGACGGGGCCAGGACAAGTTCAACCGCGCGGTACTTGCCCAGCGCCAGCCGGGTTCCGCATTTAAGCCTTTTGTGTACCTCACCGCCATGGATAACGGCATGAACGCAGCCACCATGGTTGACGACAAACCGCTGCAGATCGGCGGGTGGGCTCCCCAGAATTCCAGCGGCAGCTTCCACGGAACCGTAACCCTGCGTACCGCTTTATCCAGATCCTACAACATCCCCGCTATCCGGGTAGCCTTAAAGGTGGGAACCACCAAAGTCATGAACATGGCAAAAGCCTGCGGCATCACCACTCTGGTAGAAGACGGACCCTATACCGATAACAACCCGGCCATGGCATTAGGGGGCCTGACAAAAGGGGTCAGCCCTCTGGAAATGGCTGCCAGTTACGGAACCATCGCCAACAACGGCGTTTATAATCAGCCGGTCTCTATCATTAAAATTGTTGACCGGAACGGCAAAGTAATTTTCGAACACAAACATTCCCCCAAGCAGGTAGTCAGCGCCAAAGCAGCTTACCAGACTACGGATATGTTAAAGGACGTACTGATCAGCGGTACAGCGGGAGGGTCCGGTATCGGACGGCCCGCCGCCGGGAAGACCGGTACTACTGACGACTCCAAAGACGCCTGGTTCGTAGGCTATACCCCTAACCTTTCCTGTGCCGTCTGGGTCGGCGATGACAGAAGCCGCAGCATGGGCTCCATGTACGGTTCCGGCGCCCCCTTAAGCATCTGGCACGATTTTATGCTGAAAGCTGTACAGGAAATCCCCTATGCAGACTTTACCCGTCCTGCCGGTGCAGTAACCCCGGTGGCAAAAGATATCGGCAAAGAAGATGATAAAGATAAGGACAAGGACAAAAACAAGGATCCGGACGAACAGACAACCAAACACGAACTGGGGAAACCGCCCAAGGTGGTAAAACCCAACAGCAAAACGCCCAAACCGGAAAAACCTGTTGTAAGCAACAAACCGGAAAAGAAAGTACAGTCTCCTGCAAAGCCGGTTCCTGTAAAACCGCCTACGAAACCAGAAAAAAAATAAATCAATACTTCCTGTTAACAGACTTACCCCCGCTGACAGCTGATGCCAGCGGGGGTAATCTGTTTTTATCGCTATGTTCTGTTCTACGGCTCTTTTCTACAGCTCTTTTGCAAAAGCAGAGCCGCCAATAAATTCCTTCAATATGGAATTGTTGGGAATCGCATCTTCGTCCAGAGGCTCTATCAAATTCAGCAGCCGAAGCAGGCGGCGTGCAGTAAAATACGCTTTTTTCTCTTCCGGCGGAACAGTTTTCAGTAAGGGAACTGCGAATTTTCGCAGAATCGCCGGTTCGTAAATCAGGGATGTGTTAAAGAAAATATCAGCATCCTCCTGGCAGGGAAAAATATATTTTTCTTCTCCATGCCGCACAGAAGGCCACATTTTTATGGTATCCAGGGCATCATGGGAACGGAATCTGGAATCCCGGACCATACGTCGAAGCATGCGAAGATCCGTAGTGTGGATCCGGTTAAAAGCATCCAGAGACATGGGGGTAAGGGCGCTGACAAAAATTTTCAGTTTGTTTTCATCCGGAACCGATGCCGTTACCCTGGGATTCAGGGCATGTATCCCTTCGATTACAAAAATGCTGTTTTCTTTCATGGACATTTTCTGACCCCGGTATTCCCTGCGCCCGGTCATGAAGTTATAATACGGCAATTGCACGGTCTTTCCCTGAAGCAGTTGTGTCAGATGCTCATTAAACAAAGCAATATCAATAGCGTCTACTCTCTCGTAATCATACGTCCCATCAGGATTTCTCGGCGTATCCTCCCGGTTCACATAATAGTTATCCATGGATATGGGAATCGGATGCAGCCCGTTCACTTCCAGCTGTACGCAAAGGCGCTGGTTAGAAGAGGTTTTCCCCGATGAAGATGGTCCTGCTATCAGTATAAATTTCAGCTTATCCCGGTTCTTTGTAATATGCTCTGCAATGGAAACAAACTTTTTCTCCTGCAGACCTTCCGCCACCCGGATAATTTTATCCGCCCTGCCCTCCCGTATGATTCGGTTCAGTTTGGCAATGGTATTGCAGCCAATCATGGCAGACCATTCTTCCGCTTCCTGATAGGCATGGTTAATACGCCGCACCGTGTCCCAGGGCGGCAACATCTGATAATCATTCATTTCCGGATAGTTGATCACAAACCCCTTATCAAAGGGGATCAGTTCAAAAGCGGAAAGATGTTCCGTGCTGGTCAGGAGAGGCTCAAAGAATGGTTCACGGACCCCGCACAGTTCATAAGCGAACAGCGTTTCCGACTCCGGCGCCATTTTAATCATGGCCAGAACATCTTCCCCCAGATACGGGTCCTGCCTGGCCCTGTCAATGGCTTCCTGCCGGTCCACAGGGAAAAACACTATGGGATGCTTTTCGGTTACGATACGATGCATTCTGTTTTCCAGCTGTTTCAGCTGTTCCTTATCCAACGGATTTTTCGGCATGGTACAGTACAGGGCACTGCCCAGGGAATTGCAGACCTCCAGTTCCGTATCAGGGAACAGTTCTTTCATTGCCACATCACAGACAAAAGTAATGCTGCGGACAAAGGCACGCATACCCTCTACAGAATTCATAGGGATAAAATCAACTTCCCCGTCTTCTGTGATTTTATATTGAAGACTGTATTCCTGTCCGTTAAAAATTCCTACAGCAATCGGCGAGTCATAATTATTTTCAAATGCCTTACTTAACTCTGCCAATGTAGTTCCTTTTTTTACCGCCCGCTTTTTGCCATCCGGCAATAATATCCACGCCATAAAAGACCTCCCTATAATCCGTAATCCTGTACAGGCTTCGTCCTCATAAACCACAGACAAATTCATACAGGTCTTTCTTGCAAAAAAGGCTGAAGTTTAACCTTCAGCCTGAATTATAAAAATCTGAGACAAGGAAACAGTATCAGACCGGTTTCCTCATTCATCTATTAAATTTGAAGCAGTTTCATTGCCCGGATGGCTCCGGTACCGTCAGAACCGTCAGAGGCCTCGCATAAATTTAAAATATTACTTTTTTGCTTCTTCTACTGCTTTCAGCGCTTCGTTCAGCTTAGTGGCGATACCCGGAATCTTCTGCAGCGGGATGGAGCAAAGGGCGATCCGTACACCGGCTGCCAGAGGCACCAGGTAGATGTGGTCTTTATGCAGGATATCGCACACTGCCTTGGAATCTTCGCAGGGAACCGACAGGAAGAAACCTGCGACATAGGGAATCATGGGAAGGCCGCACTGTTTTGCCTCTTCCACAAAAACGTCAGCCCGGGCCTTAATCATTTTATAATAATGATCCCGTTCCGCTTCCACCGCGGTCAGCAGGGCTTCATCACTGTAAATCTGTACCAGGGTACGCATAGCCGCCCGGTTATTGTTGGACCAGGTAGCCCGGCTGGTGTACTGGTTGATTTCAAAAAATTCTTTCGCAGCTTCTTCAGAGGAAGAAACGCAGATCATAGCGCCCAGACGCTGGCCGTACATGGTAAAGCCCTTGGACATACTGTACTGCACAATGGCCAGCACCCGTTCCGGCAGGTTATCCAGGGCTTTGAACACTTCCCGCACCGCGTTCTTTTCGCCGGCATAATCAATATAGGCCGCGTCCAGAAACAGAATGGCCTGTTTCCCGCTTTCTTCCGTTACCTTTTTCAGCATAGACACAACCTGGGCCATATCATCCCGGGTCAGACTGTAACCGGTAGGATTATGGGCCGGTGTGTTGATGATCACCATGATGCTGTTCTGGCGAGCCAGCACATCCTTTACCTTTTCTTCCAAGGCCGGCAGGTTGAATTTCCCATCCTCTGTCAGCATTTTATAGGTGTCCAGCTTCCGCTGCATATCCAGGCACAGTACCTTATAAGCGCCCCAGTACCAGTCGGAAGTAATGACCGTGTCGCCGGCTTCCGTGTAATTCCAGATAGCATGGTGGATGCCGCCGGTGCCGCCGGTAGTTGCAACCGCACTGGTGTATCCGTCCGGACGGTATTTCCCGAAAGCCGCTACCTGGACTTTTTCCAGAAAATCCGCAGTACCTGCAATAGGCGCATAAGCAATGATCTCAGTAATAGGCAGATTCCGGAATACCGCTTCTACCGTCGGAAGACAAACCAGTTTGGAATCGTCATCCATGATGGCGCCGATAGTTCCATTGGTAACGTTTTCCGCTCCGATAGCAGCGGCATCAGCCACTGCCATGGCATTAGCCGCAAAAATAATGTCATTCGCTGCCTTTCCCTTTGCCTGAGGCGCTGCAAAACTTGTGTACATACTCTCGATCTCCTTTAATTTTTCATATTCTCCAACAAAGCCGCAACTTCCGTAAACCCTTTATTTTTCTTCAGCAGGGAAGAAAAATCGGTGCACCACGTTCACGGCTTTCTTCTCATCTTCTTTGGCGATGAGACAGGAAATGGTAATTTCAGAGGTGCTGATAACATCCAGATTGATGTTTTCGCTGGCCAAAGCGCCGAACATACGGGCCGCTACGCCGGGATTTCCCAGCATACCTGCGCCAACGATGGAAACCTTGGCTACGTTGGCTTCTACGTCTACCCGGGCAAATCCAATCTTGTCCTTTAACTGATCCAGTACGCCTACCGTATCCGCCATATCCGTCTTGGTTACGGTAAAGACAATATCGTTTTTCTCTTTTACGCTGCTGGCGCTCTGGACAATCATATCTACCGCCACATTTTCTTTTGCCAGCGAGTCAAAAATCTGATATGCGACTCCGGGTACATCCGGCACGCCCCGAACCGCAATCTTTGCCACATTAGAATCGCTTGCCACACCGCGAATGATAAATTTCTTTTCTTCCATATCTGTATACTCCCCTCTGATAATCGTACCTTCCACCGCATGGAATGTGGAACGTACATGGATGTCCGTCCCTGTAAGTTCACCGTATTCCACAGCCCTGGGTTGCATTACACCGGCGCCCAGACGGGCCAGTTCCAGCATTTCCCCGAAAGTGATCTCTTTTAATTTAATCGCATTGGGTACCACTCTGGGATCGGCAGTGTATACACCGTCAACATCCGTATAGATTTCACAGATATCCGCCTTCAGGCCTGCCGCTACCGCTACCGCAGTGGTATCGCTGCCGCCCCGGCCCAGGGTCGTAATATCCCCTTCGTCTGTAATACCCTGGAAACCGGCAACAATTACAACATTGCCTTCATCCAGCGCTTTCTTCACCCGTTCCGCGTTCACTTCCAGAATGCTGGCTTTCGTAAAACTTGCATTAGTGCGGATCCCTGCCTGGAAACCGGTAAAGGAAATGGCTTTCTGTCCCCGTTCCATAAAGGCGCTGGCCAGAAGCGCAATGGAAACCTGCTCGCCGGTAGCCAGCAGCATATCCATCTCCCGCTTCGGCATGCGGTCCGTAATACGTCCCGCCAGCGTCAGCAGGTCGTCGGTAGTATCGCCCATGGCGGAAACAACAATTACAATTTTATCATCCGGCTTCTTTTCAGACAGGACCCTGTCTACCAGATGAAAGATCTTTTCCGGCGTAGCCACGCTGCTGCCGCCGAATTTTTTTACAACAAATGCCATAGATTGCCCCTCCTAGAACATATATAAATATTATATCATCATTCCAAGTATAACATCAACTATAAATGACAATATCTTGGGATTTTTAGTTTTACTTTACCGTTACCACCGTCACGCCGGCACCGCCCATGGCAATATCGGCCAGGGCAATGGCGGCAACGTTGCGATGCCCTTTCAGGTACGCATGAAGTCCTGCCCGCAAGGCCCCGGTACCTTTGCCGTGTATGATGCGCACCTGGCCCATCCCCGCCAGCAGGGCGTCATCAATGGCCCGGTCCACATAGGGGATCGCCTCATCCGTAGTCATGCCCCGCACGTCCACTTCCTGCTCCGCAGTTTCCGTTTTTGCCGTAAACATGGCGTGGGATGCGCTGGCCCTGAATTTTGCCGGCCGGGCCTGTTCTTTCGGTTTATCCTTTACCAGCAGGCACTGGGCCAGAGGCACCGTCATCTTCAGCACGCCCACGGATACCAGAGCATCTTTTCCTTTCACTTCCAGCACTGTTCCGTTTTTCCGCAGTGTTTTCACCAGCACCGTCATACCGGACCTTGCATTGTCCGGCGTCAGTTGGGTCCCTTCCGGCAGGGGTTCGTCCAGGCTCAGATGCTTGTCCAGCCTCTTGCGGGCTTCTTCCGCTTTTGCCTGCAAAGCTTTTACATCCATATCCGCCTTCAGGGAACGGAGTTCCTTAATAACCGTTTCCGCTTCCCTGCGGCTGGTACGGTAAATTTCATCTGCCTGGTAACGGGCCTTTCGCAACAGTTCATTTTTCTGTTTTTCAAAATCTTTTTTCTGCCAGGCCAGCTGGTTGCGAAGTTTCTCGCTTTCGTACCGCAGAGCCTCCACTTCCCGGCTGCGACTCTCGAAGCGGCGGCGTTCCCCTTCCAGTCCCTGAAGCACGTCTTCCATATGTACATGCTCTTCATTCAGCAGGTCCCCTGCATTATGGATGATGTCTTCGGCCAGCCCCAGCTTCCGGCTGATATTAAATGCGTTACTGCTGCCAGGTACGCCCATGAGAAGCCGGTAGGTAGGAAGCAAGGTATCAGGATTAAATTCCACGCTGGCATTTTCCATCCCCTCCCGCCCAAAAGCAAAGGTCTTCAACTCGCTGTAATGAGTGGTCATCATGGTGAAAACGCCCAGCTTCGTAAGATGATCCAGAATGGACATGGCCAGGGCTGCCCCTTCGTTGGGATCTGTGCCTGCACAAATCTCATCCACCAGCACCAGGTCCCGTTCCCTCACTTCGCGCAAAATGCTCACAATATTCATCATATGCCCGGAAAAAGTAGAGAGGCTTTGTTCGATGCTCTGCTCGTCCCCGATATCTGCATACACCGCCCGGAACACGGGCAGTTTCGCGTTCATGGCGGGAACGAACATCCCTGTCTGGCTCATGAGGGCAAAGAGGCCCACCGCCTTCAGGGCTACGGTCTTGCCGCCGGTGTTGGGGCCGGTGATCAGCAGGGTGTTAAAAGTTTCCCCTAAATTTACGTCCAAAGGTACAGCTGTTTCCGGGGGCAGCAACGGGTGCCGCCCCTTTTCGATCCGGAGCCCGCCGTTGGAAGCCAACTGAGGCTGGCAGGCCCTGGTGTCCAGAGCGTACAGTGCCTTAGCGTAAACAGCGTCCACATCCGCAGCCACAGCCAGGCACTTCAACAGCAGTTCTCCCTCCGCACCCACTGCACCGGACAGTTGCCGCAGGATCCGTTCGATTTCTTCCCGTTCTTCCGCAACATAGCGCTTAATATTATTATTCAGGTTGACCACGGCCATAGGTTCAATGAAGAGGGTTGCTCCCGTACCGCTCTGGTCATGGACGATACCGGGGAAATTGGCTCGGTACTCCTGCTTGATAGGGATCACATACCGGTCCCCCCGCATGGTGACAAGGGCATCCTGAAAATATTTCTGGTTATTGGGATCATGGAGTATCTTCTCCAGCTGGGAACGCACCTTGCTTTTGGCGGAAGCAATACCGACCCGAAGACCCGCCAGCTTCACAGACGCCGTGTCTAGTATCTCTCCTTTTTCAGAAATCGTTTTGTCCAGCTGCCGCACCAGCTTCGGGAATTCCGTCAGACTTCTTCCATACTCTGCCAGATTGGGATGGTCGTCGCTGTCCGTCAGCAAGAACACTTTCAGGGCGCCGAAGGCCTGCATGCTTGCCTTCACCTGCATAAGTTCCTCCACATCCAGCACGCTGCCGATGCGGGCCCGCTTCACCGGATCTGCAATATTGTACAGACCCCCAAAGGGAAAGCGCCTGCCCTCATTCATAATCCGGAGAGCCTCCGCCGTCTCCATATGCATACGTTTTACCGTTTCAAAATCCGAAGAAACAGGAAGGGCCAGCAACCGTTCTTTACCCAGATCCGTAGCAGCCTTTTCAGCAGCCAGCATTTTCACTTTTTCAAATTCCAGCGTTTTAACGGCAAAACGCCCGGTAGTCCGATTATTCATAAAAAAAGTCCTCTTAAAAAGCAGGTCCCTGACCGGAACCTGCTTAATGTTCATAGTATTAACTTAACTTCTTATTCTTTTTCCTGTCCGCCGACACCCAGGATATTCATGGAAGGCACGCCGCCCACGATACCGTTCCTGTCTTTGAACTCACCAACCTTCTGCATCAGGTCGAAATAACAGTCCCAGTAATTTTCCGACTTGGTCCATACCCGGATCGTATAAACCACCGCGTAATCCGTGTAGCCGGAAACCCGTACGAAAGGAGCCGGATCCTGCAGGGCGGTAGGCGTATCCTTCACCGCTTCCATAACCGCCTTGTACACATCCTCAAACTTGTTGCTATAGCCGGCCTTCGTTTCAAAGTCCACACGGCGCAGCTCTTCGGAAGAGAAGTTGGTGATTTTGCCGCCCATGGCTTCCGAGTTGGGAACGATGATCAGCTTGTTGTCGATACTCAGCACTTTGGTGCAGAGCATATTGATTTCCTTTACAAAGCCTTCAATACCGGCAATGGCTACATAATCGCCCACCTTAAAGGGCTTCGTAACCAGGATCATGAAGCCGTTGGCCACGTTGGACAGGGCCCCCTGGACGGACAGGGAAATTGCCAAGCCTAACATACCGATAACAGCAAGTACGGAAGCGATGGGAATCCCGATGCTTTCCGCCACTACGCAGATGGCCACGAAATTGAGAATAACTTTGATAAATGCTTTGACAAATCCTCTTACAGTGGTTTCCAGTTTAAACCGATCCAAAATCTTATCGATGATGGGTCCCATGATCACGCTTATGATACGGTTAAAGATTGCCATCAGGATCAGGCCCTGAAGGATAGAACCTACACTGATGTTACCCACTTTAAAGTCCAGAATCTGCTGGGCCGTCGCCAAAATCTGGTTCATATAAAAATACCCCCTCGTTATAAATTGGTTATCAGGAATCTGATATCTGGTTATATTATAGCACAAAAATCCAAGGTCAGTGTAAAAAACTCGGTATTCCTTAATGCTAAAGTAGTAATAGTAAATTGGCTTCGATAATAAAAGAACTTCCGTTAAAAAATTGCCGATGGATTTTGGCGCCGGCAATTCCTAACTTTTGAGAACCACTGCTCAAATCTTTTCCAATTTAGCACGGAAGGATATCCGGCGGGGCGTTTCCATGCTGTCGAACTGCACTATGTGGGCACCTTTATCCTTGTCCACTCCGGTGACAGTACCGGGGCCGAACATGGAATGGCGTACCCGCTGCCCCACGGGGAAAGCAATGTCCTCTTCCTTTTGGGGCATATATTTCTGGCTCAGGGCAATATACTCCCGTGCTTCCCGAATCAGTCCCTCCCGGGGTTCACGGGTATAATGCAGCAGAGTCTGATCCACATCCAGAATGAACCGGGACGGATACTGGGGGGCCCCGTCAAAATTCCGCCCCTCTGCCCGGGTCAGGTACAGTCTTTTTTCCCCACGGGTAACGGCCACAAAGGCCAGCCGTCGTTCTTCTTCCATAGCTTCCAGGGTCCGTACCTTCCGGGAGGGGAATATCCCTTCGTTCATACCGCACAGGAAAACCACGGGGAACTCCAGACCCTTAGCCGCGTGGACTGTCATCAGTTTAACCTTCCCTTTACTGTCCAGGCTGTCTGCATTAGTAAACAGGGCCACGTGGGACAGGTAATGGACCAGGGAGCTTTCTTCCCCGCAGGTAGTTTCGTATTCATAGACAGACTGCTTCAGCTCAGCCAGATTGTCCAGCCGCTCCTGACTGCCCTCCGTACGGAGCATCTTTTCGTAACCGCTTTCATTCAGGATTGCGGCCAGCACCTCGGAAACAGGCCGGTTTTCATATCCGGCGGCGAACCGCTCCGCCAGGGTCACGAACTGCCGCGCCTTCGTTCCTTTGAAAATGTCATCTTCCAATGTGTCGCACAGGGCCTGGTACAGGGTACAGCCATGCTGCGCGGCATACTCTTCCAAAAATGCCATGCGCCGTTTCCCCATATTCCGCTTAGGCGTATTGATAATGCGGCGGAAGGAAAGATCGTCCCGGTAGGCAATCATCCGCAGGTAACAGAGGGCGTCCTTAATCTCCATACGGTCGTAAAACTGGACGCCGCTGTAAATCGTATACGGAACTTTTTCCTGTAAAAAAACCTGCTCTATGGCACGGGTCACGTAATGGGCACGGTACAACAGGGCCATATGGGAATAGGATATGCCTTCCTCATGGAGCCGGCTTATTTCTTCAGCGATCCATTTTGCTTCCGCCTCCTGAGTGTCGGCAAAATGGCAGACCACCGGTCCCCCTTCTGGCAACACGGGAACCAGTTCCTTTTTAATACGGTCTGTATTCTTTTCAATCAGGGAATTGGCCACTGCCAGTATCTGGGGGGTAGAACGGTAATTATCCATCATGAAGATGGTCTTCGTTCCGGGAAAACGTCTGTCAAAGTCCTTCAGGTAGGAACCGTTGGCTCCCCGCCAGGTGTAAATGGTCTGGTCCGGGTCCCCTACCACGAACAGGTTCTTATGGTAGGCGCACAACACTTTCATCAGTTCGTACTGGAGGATGTCGATATCCTGGAACTCGTCGATCATAATATATTCCAGCCGCTGCTGCCATTTCAGCCGGATGTCTTCCTGCTCCCGGAACAGATACAGGGTGAATTTGATCAGGTCGTTGTAATCCAGCCCGAAGCATTTCTTTTCCTGATACAGGTACCCGTAAAAGATAATCTCTTCTTTATCAGTAGCCTTGTCGTACTTCTCCTTCAGGGACTCCAGAGGCATGGCCAGCATATCCTGATAGTACTCCGGCTTTTTAAAAATCTTCTGTATCTCGATCATGTCCCGGGCATTGGCAAAAGTCATGTCCCGCAGGGTCAGTCCCCGCTCTTCGTAGATGATCTGCAGCATGGCGTCTACATCGGAATTGTCCAGGACGAGAAAGCTTTTTGGATACCGGAGAGCGTAGCTGTCTTCCTGCAAAACAGAAACGCAGAAGCCGTGAAAGGTATTGATATACCCGGTATCATTGTCCCCGGTCAGGTTGTGGATGCGCTGCCGCATCTCGCTGGCTGCTTTATTGGTAAAGGTCACGCACAGGATATTTCCCGGCAGGATGCCAAGTTCATTTACCAAAAAAGCAAACCGGCAGGACAGTGCCCGCGTCTTTCCGGAGCCTGCCCCGGCGATGACACGGACAAACCCTTCCGTAGTTAAGACCGCTTCCCGTTGTGCGTCATTCAGTTTTTCCATCAGGTCAGAAAAAGGTTCCATTGTCGGCATAGAACGATGCCTCCTACAGCACGCCCCGGTAATAATGGCCCCTTGTGGTACCAGGCAGGTTTTCCACAGGTTCATCCCGGAACATCAGTGTCTCCTTAAACTTTTTCACCAGTCCGCGAACCTGATCCGGTCCATAGGCACGGCCGTCAATGCGCAGCCGGTCAATGCCCATGTCCCGCAGTTCCTGTAAACCGCCCAGCACGGAAAGGTCCTGGGAATTCAGCACGTGCATACGGCAGAACTGGTCCCCCGCAAGACGGAATCTGGCGTCCTTACGGTCATGGAGGAAAATTTCTTCTTTACATTTAAATGTACAGGGCCCTTTATCCAGATGGCCCAGAAAGCTGCCTCCTGCGCAATACTCAGAGACCATCATCTCAATAGGTCCCTGGACCAGGCATTCCAGAGGCAGCGGACTGGTCTTTGCCAGATGGGCCAGCTGCCCCATGTTCAGCTCCACGGACAGGGTGGCCCCTGCAGCGCCGGCTTCTTTCCAAAACAGCAGGCTCTGGGTATTATAAATATTCAGGCTCATATCCGCCCACAGGGGCGTCGTCAGGTTCAAATCCCTGGCCTGCTGCCAAACGCTCAGGTTGTGGACGCACAACAGATCAGCTCCGCAGGCTTCCGTCTGTTGCAGGAACTTTTCAAAATACCCCTGCTGCCCCTCCTTAACAATACGGGGCGTGGAAAAGGCGATTTTCCGTCCTGCCTTATGAACAAGCCCGGCGGCAGTTTCATAATCGGCAAAGGTTACGTCCTTACTGCTGTACCGGTCGCCGCCAAAGATGACCCAGTCCGCCCCGCCTTCCAGAGCGGCTTTCACTTTTTCAACCGTATCCACCCAGACCGTCAGAAGTCCGGGGCCTTTGGCTTTTACCGACTCCTGTTCCACCAGCCAACGACTCATAAAATGGCAGTTTTCCACCTGCTTCCGGGTCGGGGCGAACGCTTCCAGCCGGGCGGCATCCAGGGCTTCACAGGCTCTGCGCCGGGCTTCGTTGATCTCGCTCATGGGAACCATCAGCCCGTCGTCAATAACCGTATCCAGTGTTTCCAGTACATATTCCGTAGTACCAAGGCGATCCACCTGTTTCCGGATCGCTGTTTCATCCAGATCGTGTTTCCGGGCCGGTTCCGCTATAAAATCCGTTAACCCTGTCCCTATATTGCCGTCCCCATCGGTCAGGGCCACCTCCAGAGGCTGCCCCATGCGGGCTTTAACGACTCCATGTACAGGGATTCGCTTTTTGTTCTTTTCACCGTAGAACTGCCCTGCGTAGGCCATCAGTCCGCTGTCCAGAGTACGGAAGACCCGGTCGTTCAGGCGCACGCCTTTAGGCACGTCGATTTCCGCCAGTGTTCCTGCTTCCGCCCTGTCAACGGGAGTACCGCCGACCCGGATGGCGTTTACTTCCGTGCCCACACGGCCTCCCACCTTGACCCAGAACTCCAGACCGTCTCCCTTATGGATTTCCTTGTCCAGCTTCACAAAGGCTTTTGTATGATCCTTGTTTAACTTCTGAACCCGTCCTACCAGCACGCCACGGTTGTTAGGACGGCGGTCACTCATCATCAGTCGGCCCTGGTGCTTTTCCAGATAAGCCGTGGTAAAATCCCGGTTGAAAATCTGCTCGATATTGGCCAGGTCTTTTGCAGGCACTTCATAGCTGCCCCGTTTATAACTGTCCATGGCCCGGCGGTAGGCATCCACCACCACTGCCACATATTCCGGCCGTTTCATGCGTCCTTCAATTTTATAGGAAATAACCCCCGCCTCAATCATCTGAGGCAGGACCTTTAAGGTGTTCAGATCCTTGGGGCTTAGCAGGTATTGCCCTGCGTCCTTGCCCTGTAACAAATCCTGTCCGTCCTTATCCACCAGCGTATAGGGCAGCCGGCAGGGCTGGGCACAACGCCCCCGGTTACCGCTACGGCCCCCGATGAGGCTGCTCATAAGGCACTGACCGGAATAGCATACGCACAGGGCCCCGTGGATAAAAGCTTCAATGTCCGTCCCCGTGTCACAGGCCTTTTTCAAATCAGACAGGGACAGTTCACGGGCAGGAACTACCCGGACGATGCCGTGCTCCGCCGCAAAGCGGACCCCGGCGGATCCGGTCACCGTCATCTGGGTGGAAGCATGAAGAGGAAGGTCCGGAACCAGTTTCCCCGCCGCCCGGATGATGCCCATATCCTGTACGATGATGCCGTCAACGCCCACATTATGCAGAAAGACAAGATAATCCTCCAGCTCCGGCAGTTCCTTATCATCCACCAAGGTATTTACCGTCACATAAAGGCGGACATGGTGCATGTGGCAAAAATAAACGGCCTTTCCCATTTCCTCCCGGTCAAAATTGCTGGCGTAGGCCCGGGCCCCGAAAGCCTTCCCACCTAAATACACCGCATTAGCCCCGGCGTTAACCGCCGCTTCCAAAGCTTCCCACGTTCCCGCAGGAGCCAGTAATTCTATCTCTTTCCGCATAATCGGACTCCTCTTCACTTAACCGACAGGGAAATCAGGAACATTTCCTTTTGTCGGCGTTACCTTGTAATTATTTACTATTTGCAGCCTCATCAAAACGCTGCCCTATATCCAACGAAAGCAGCACCGGCACAATGACGATGCTGCTTTTAATTCATTCAACAATTATTGTTACGTTACACTCACGAATGCCTTTCCCTTTTTCCCAGGGGCGCTGATAGGTCAGGTTCAACTTATAGGTTCCCGGCGCTTGGGCCGCGTAAAACTGAAATTCCGTTCCCGGCGTTCCCACCTGGGCCTGCTGAGTATGCTGGATCACAAACGAACTACCCGTTTTTACAATTCCGTTTCCCGTCCCACCGGTTACCGTATGGATCCACTGGAATCCGGTACTTGGGTTTGCTCCAAGTTTAAATGCAAACAGGTCCCCCTGCTTTACCGCTAACGTTTTTCCATCACTTTTTTCCGTCAGCTTCCACACGGTCAGCAACCTGCCGATATCACCGATACGGGCCAGAGGCAACAGTTCCTGATAGGACATCTTCCTCTCAAAGGCAGCCCCTTCCTTTTCCGCAAAAGCCACGCCTTCTTCCGTAAACAGAACACTCCCCGGGTTCTTTCCCAGCAGTTTTTCCCGTTCTTCACCGCCAAAGAAAAAATCATCCAGCGAAAATTCCCTTCCTGATGTAAGATCGATGTTTACCGCCCGGTAATAACTGCGGTTTCCGTTACTGCCTTTCAGCAGTATGCTTACAAGGCTGGGCCGGTTCAGAGTCACCTCATAGGTAACCCTTCCCTGTTTTCCCACCTTATCCGCCACATGCTCCGCCGCGCTTTTCAGTACGTGGTTGGCCGACTGCTGGAACACTTCATCGTTGGCACCGTCGATAAACGGAACTTCCATCGTGTTCTGTTTCCCTCCCCGGATTTCTGTCAGTACGGTAGTGGGCTGGTCCGCAAACACACTGTGGCAGAACATCAGGGATGCAGCCAAAGCTGCGCCTAATATTTTCTTCATGAGCCCTCCTCATACAACAAGGTCTCTTTCACATTACAACATCTTTTACAGATATTGCATGCAATTCTCCCTTCTGCAAAATTTCCGGGACCTGTCCGGAAAATGCAAAAAAGAAACGGTTTATCCCTTCAACTGTTTTTCCCCAAAGGCAATAGCCTGATCCATACGCTGCAGAGTCTTTTCTTTCCCCAGCAGCACCATCACGTCGAACATGCCCGGGGTTACAGTACGACCGGACAAAGCCAGGCGGCTGGGCTGGATAATTTTGCCCAGAGCAATGCCCTCTTCTTCCACAATGGCATTGTACAGTTTTTCCAGATCCGCCTCGGTAAATTCTGCCTCCGGCGCCGCAGCAATCCGGTCCCGGCATTTTTTCAGCAGGGCTATGCCCTCTTCCGTAAAGAATTTCCGCACGCCCTTTTCGTCAAAGGTATCGAAGTCCTTAAAGAAATAGGTAGAAGCATCGGCAATCTCCTGCAGGGTCTTAACCCGGACCCGTACCACCTCAACCAGATGGGTCAGATACTTCAGGTTTCCTTCGTCCTTTAACCAGTCTTCCGTTACCAGGCCGTCCTTCACAAAGAAAGGCTTCACGTCTTGGACGATCCGTTCCAGGGGCAGGCTCTGGAGGTACTGGCCGTTGATCCAGTACAGCTTTTTAATATCGTAAACAGCGCCCTTATGGGACATCTTGTTCATGTCAAACTGCTTTACGGTTTCTTCTTTTGTAATAATTTCCTGATTGCCTTCCGGGGACCAGCCCAGCAGGGTCAGGTAGTTCAGCAGAGCTTCCGGCAGATAGCCCATGGCCTGGAACTCTTCTACGGACTGGGCGCCGTGACGTTTGGACAGCTTGCTGCGGTCCGGGGCCAGGATCATGGACATGTGGCCGAACTGGGGCACTTCAAAGCCCAGGGCTTCATACAGCAAAATCTGCTTGGGAGTGTTAGGAATATGTTCTTCCGCCCGCAGCACGTGGGTCATGCCCATCAAATGGTCGTCGATGACAACGGCAAAGTTGTAAGTAGGAGTGCCGTTGGTCTTTGCAATCACAAAATCATCGAACTGGCCCAGGTCAAAATCCATACGGCCATGGATCAGGTCATGGACCCGCATGTTCCCCTTCATGGGAATCTTAAACCGGATAGAATGGGGTTCCCCCGCCGCCAGCCTCCGCTCCACTTCCTCTTTGGAAAGGTTGCGGCAGGTGCGGGGATAACGGAAAGGCTGTTTCCGCTGCCGCTGGATCTCCCGCTGGGCTTCCAGCTCTTCCGGGGTGCAGAAGCAGTAATAGGCCTTGCCTTCATCCAGTAACTGCTGAATATATTTCTGGTAAATTTCCGTACGCTGGGACTGATAATAAGGTTCGCAGGGGCCCCCTACTTCCGGGCCTTCATCCCAGTCCAGACCCAGCCATTTCATGCTGCGGATGATCTGGCCCACAGAACCTTCCTGAAACCGGGCCGGGTCCGTGTCTTCAATACGCAGCACCAGCTTACCTCCCTGGCTTCTGGCAAACAGCCAGTTGAACAGGCAGGTACGGGCGCCGCCCACATGTAAATTGCCCGTGGGACTGGGGGCAAAACGTACGCGCACTTCACTCATGATAACTTACTCCTTATTAATAGCTGGCGCGCGACCCATCGCGCTGCGCCCTCACGGGCCTGCGTTCAGCGGCGCGCTGCATTTGCATAAAATATTCAAATCCGTTCTGCCCTCACGGGCATGTTTCCGGATGTTATTATTTAACCTGTCCTTCAATTACTCCCCAGGCAGCCTGCAGGGCTTCATCCACCTTGGCCGCATCCTTGCCGCCGGCCTGAGCCATGTCGGGACGACCACCGCCGCCGCCACCGCAGAGGGTCGCCACTTCTTTGACGATCTTGCCGCAGTGGATGCCTTTGTCTACCGCATCCTTATGGGCCATGGCCAGAATGCCGATCTTGCCGTTCTCAAATACGGAAGCCAGCACTACCACGCCGCCGGTTTTATCCCGAAGCTGGTCCCCCATGGTACGCAGGGCGTTTACATCGGACACGCTGACTTTCTGTACCAGAGCGTTGACGCCTTTCACGTCCTTCACCTGGTCCGCCGCACTGGAGGCTGCCGCCGCAGCCATTTTCCCTTCCAGTGCTTTCACCTTCTGGGCTGCCTCTTTGGCTTCCGCCGCAAGCACATCCAGACGGTCTTCCACATCCGTTGTACGGCAGTGGAGCTTGGCCGCCACATTGCCGATGGTTTTTTCCAACCCTTCCACATAAGCCAGAGCGCCAAAACCGGTGACCGCTTCAATACGGCGCACACCGGCGCCGGTGGAAGATTCGCTGACAATCTTGAACAAGCCTATCTGGGAGGTATTGGTCACATGAACGCCGCCACACAGTTCCATGGAGAAACCGGGAACGGTAACTACCCGGACCACGGCGCCGTATTTTTCACCGAACAGGGCCATGGCGCCCCGTTTCTTCGCTTCTTCAATCGGCACTTCCTCAAAGGTAACGGCCTTGGCCGCCAAAATCTGCTCATTGACTATTTTTTCTACTTTGGCCAGTTCTTCCGGGGTTACCTGGGAGAAATGGGAGAAGTCAAAATGGAGACGGTCAGGGCCCACATAGCTGCCGGCCTGGTTCACATGATCCCCCAGCACCTGGCGCAGGGCTGCCTGCAGCAGGTGGGTAGCCGTATGGTTCCGGGCAATGTCAGACTTGCGGACCATGTCCACTTCGAAGGTCACTTCATCGCCGGTGGCAATGGTTCCTTCTTCTACGGTGCCTGCCATATAGGTCACACCATCAGGCAGTTTTTTCGTTTTAGTAACCCGCAGCAGCCCGGCCGGGGCTTTGATAACACCGATGTCACCCAGCTGGCCGCCCCCTTCCGCATGGAAGCCGGTCACGTCCAGGATCACCGCTGCGTCATTGCCGTCGGTCACCTCGTCCACAGGCTGGGCGTCCGCCGCCGGATACACCTTCATAATTTTACCGGCATGGGCGGTCTCGTCCACTTTCAGCTCCGCCGCGTTCAGGTCCCGGTCATTGTAAATAACAGGGCGGCCGGTTTTGTCGTCACGGGCATCCCGGGCCATTTTGCGCTGCACTTCCAGCGCATCGGCAAAGCCTTTTTCATCCAGGGTCATCCCTGCTTCTTCCAAAATTTCCGCCGTCAGTTCCTTCGGGAAGCCGAAAGTGTCGGACAGTTTGAAAGCGATGCTTCCGTCCAGTTCTGTTTTCCCTTCTTCTTTCAGCCGGGCGATTTCCCCGTCCAGCATTTCGCTGCCGCTCTTCAGGGTTTTCAGGAAACTGCTTTCTTCCATATGGATAACTTTTTTAATGTAGTCCTGTTTCTCACGGATTTCCGGATATACGTCCCCGTACATGCCCACTACCACGTCCACGGCGCCGCCTAAAAATTCATGGTCAATGCCCAGCAGGCGGCCGTGGCGTACAGCCCGGCGCAGTACCCGGCGGAGGATATAGCCCCGGCCCAGGTTGGAAGGCAGGATGCCGTCGCCAATCATAAAGGTAAGGCTGCGGGCATGGTCCGCGATGACCTTCAGGGACACGTCGGATTTAGGCGAAGCATTATAGGCTACGCCGCTTACCTTGCAGGCATATTCGATAATGGGGAAGATCAGATCCGTCTCAAAATTGGACGGCTTGCCCTGCAGCACGGAAGCGATACGCTCCAGCCCTGCCCCGGTGTCGATGTTCTTATGTTCCAGAGGGGTATAGGTGCCGTCCTCATTCTGGTTGAACTGGGTAAACACCAGGTTCCACAGCTCCAGGAAACGGCCGCAGTCGCAGTCCGGTCCGCATTCAGGCCTGCCGCAGCCACGTTCCGGTCCCAGGTCGATATGGATTTCCGAGCAGGGACCGCAGGGGCCGCTGCCGATTTCCCAGAAATTATCTTCCAGGCGGATGATACGCTCGTCAGGAATTCCTACCACGTTGCGCCAGATTTCATAGGCTTCATCATCGCTGGTATGGATAGTGATATACAGCTTATCCCCGGGCAGTTCCAGTTCTTTCGTCAGGAATTCCCAACTCCAGGGAATGATTTCCTTTTTAAAGTAATCGCCGAATGAAAAATCCCCCAGCATTTCAAAGTAAGTATGGTGGCGGGCCGTACGGCCTACGTTTTCAATATCGCCGGTGCGCACACATTTCTGGCAGGTGGTCACACGGGGGGATGGGGGTTTCATTTTGCCGGTAAAGAAAGGCTTGAAGGGAGCCATGCCGGCGCCGATCAGTAACAGCGTAGGATCGTCCTGAGGAATCAGGGAGGCGCTGGGCAGGCGCAGATGTCCCCGCTCTTCAAAGAATTTCAGAAACCGTTCGCGGAGTTCGTTACCGCTCATGTACTTCATGTGTTTTCTCTCCTTTTGCGTTTATAAAACTTTGTACCATATTATAATAAAAAAAATTACAAAATATTATACCACGACGGGGATAGGTTTACAAGCTATTTGAATACGCATATATAACAAATCGAAAAATAAAATAACAGCAGCTGTACCAACATGTTTTGTACAGCCACTGTTGTGGTATCCGTCGCTTAATCAAGATTCAAAATTCCAGTTTGATATATCATTATGCAAATAAATTGCCCCACAATGCCGGTCATCCCCAAGGTATTGAACCTGCAAGTGCAGGTGGGTGCCTTACCGCCAGTCGCAAAAGTCCACTCGAAGGAGGCTGGTTTTTGAAAGGCGCGACATCAGGCTCCCTTGGTAAATTCGTTGGCTCAGCACGTAGAAGGATGTAACGAACATCGCAGGGTAACTTTTAAAAGTGTATTCAGTTTTCCGTTTGCAGGCTTTCGTTCCTTCAAGAAGGAATCGTCGGCAGGCCTGCAAATCCTTACACCTATAATATAACAGACCCGGAGCATTTTTTCAATGCTCCGGATCTGAATTTTACTGTTTTTTCTCTTTTGCCAGCAGCGACAGGCGGATGTGTAACTCCCGCAGTTGTTTTTCGTCAACTACGTTGGGCGCTTCGCTCATCATGTCGTTGGCATTCTGCGTCTTCGGGAAGGCGATTACGTCGCGGATAGACGGACGTTTTGCCATGAGCATGATCATACGGTCCAGACCGAAAGCCAGTCCTCCGTGAGGCGGCGCGCCATATTCAAAGGCCTGCATCATGAAGCCGAATTTTTCCTGGGCTTCTTCATCGGTAAGACCGATAGCTTCAAAGATGGCATTCTGTACGTCGCGGCGATGGATACGGATGGAACCGCCGCCCAGTTCGACGCCGTTGAGCACCATGTCATACGCTTTGGCATACACCTTGCCGGGGTTGGTCTTTAACAGCGGCAGGTCTTCGTCGCAGGGAGATGTGAACGGATGGTGCATGGCCACCCAGCGCTTGTCGTCCTCGTTCCACTCAAACATCGGGAAACGGGTAACCCAGGTAAAGCACAGCTTGTCTTTATCAATCAGATTCATGCGTTTTGCCATTTCAATACGCAGTGCGCCCAGAGCCTGCGCTACGGTAGCCGGTTTGTCCGCTACGAAGAGCAGCAGGTCGCCCGGTTCCGCGCCGGCGGTTTCTTTAATTCTGTTCAGATGGGCTTCGTCAAAGAACTTGGCAATGGGAGATTTCACGCTGCCGTCCGGCTGGATCTGCATCCAGGCAAGGCCTTTGGCGCCGTAGATCGCCACAAAATCAACCAGCCCGTCCAGTTCCCGGCGGGGAATAGCGGCGTCACCTTTTACGTTGATTGCTTTTACGATGCCGCCGTCGGCAATGATATTGTTAAATACTTTGAAATCGGAACCGGAAACCGCATCCACCATGTTGATCAGGGGCATATCAAAACGCAGATCCGGTTTGTCGCTGCCGTACTTGTCCATGGCTTCGTCCCAGGTCATGCGCTGCATGGGACGGGGAATATCTACACCCAACGCTCCTTTGAACACGTAAGCAATCAGGCCCTCCATCATATCCATGACGTCGTCCATCTCCACGAAGGACATCTCCACGTCCAGCTGGGTAAACTCAGGCTGGCGGTCGGCACGCAAATCTTCATCACGGAAGCAGCGGGCAATCTGGAAATAGCGTTCGTATCCGCCTACCATCAGCAGCTGTTTGAAAATCTGGGGGGAC
>Ga0310695_10005294_pt1 | contig 22646 bp, 13 predicted proteins | sample RumenRJG_04DNA_FD_203882 | JGI IMG/M metagenome (GOLD analysis project Ga0310695, IMG submission 203882) | Bovine rumen microbial communities from Lethbridge, Alberta, Canada - RJG_04 (v2) (version 2) | ecosystem: Host-associated > Mammals > Digestive system > Stomach > Rumen | place: Canada...
ATGGCGGGCAGCGACCTGAAGTTGTAGGTGGTTGTGGCATCCTGTGCCTTGGCGGCCACAGCTGCCATCATCACAAACAGTACCAGCACGCTCTTAAGAAGGGAGGTGCGAGCCTTACAAAAGTAATTACGCTTCATAGAATTACAGTTTTTTAAAGTGAATGAAAGGGTTGATATAGAAGCTATAGAAGCTATAGAAGCTATAGAGACCATAGAAGCTATAGAGACCATAGAAGTGACTGTCTGTAGGTGGCTGGAGGGCTATCGGCCCTTGACCACCTTTCTGCCGTTGACGATGTAGACGCCACGGGAGAGGGCCGCGAAGTCATTGCCGAGATACTGGCCCGCCAGATTGTAGCAGCCGCTTTGTGGCCGGCGGTTGGCTGACGGAGCGGTGACGGCTTGGATGCCGGTCGTAGGGTCGATGCCCTTCAGGTCGGTCACCCACTGTGGCAGACTGCCGAGACGACGCGTGAGCTGGGCCTCGTAAAGCGAATAGGGACTGACGGTGACGCCCTGGTTTTCGTTGAGCTTCATCTCGCGCTCGTCGTACCAGTTCACATCGGCGCCGTGGAGGCCGACGATGGTGGGCGGCATCACCTTGATCCAGGCCTTTGACTCATACCACCAGCGGAAGGCGACGCTGTCGACGCGTGTGGTGTTGTGGTTCCATATCGTGAGGTTGTCGAGATGGTTGGGCAGTTGCGCCAGATCGCCACCCATGCGGTAAGCGATGAAGGCGCCCTCGGAGACGTCGAACAGCGAGGCGCGGGGCTGCGTGGCATGACTCTCGAAACAGCCGTCGGTGCCCCATTTGCAGCGCCACACCACGTTGCCGATGCTGTGCTTCGACACACCGACGGCATGGTATTGGCCCAAACCCTCCTTGTGCGTCTTATAGCTCGTATCCGATGTGTAGTAGCCGTCGGCGTGGTCGTTGACGCAACCGATGAAGCCGCGCGATGAGTTGGCCATGCGGATGGCGGAGTGGCCGCGGTTGCCGCTGATGTCGATGTCGTAGGCCGAGCAGTTGGCGCATTCCTCAAAAGTGAGGCACTCGCTGCAGCTGACGAAGTTGACGCGGCGCACCCAGGAGTCGGTCAATCGGGTCAAAACGATGGGCTTGTAGCCGCCGTCGTCGCGCCATGAGCCGTGATGCTTGAAGTGGGGCGACGCCTGACCCTCAAACGTCAGGTCCTCGATGCCCACATGCTCGTAGTGGTTCCACTTGCGCAGCACCCAGCCCTCATTGGCGCCGACGGCCTTCATGATGGGCTCCTTGAAGTAGACATCGTTGCCGTCGATGTGGTCAATCTGGTGGAAGTCGATGACCTCAACGCCGGCCAGGATATTCGTCATGTAGTTGTATATCGTATGGTTGCCCATCTCCTTGAGAATGACGCTGGCGTTTTTGTTGAGCATGTAGAGGCATACCCACATGCCAGCAGACAGCTTTGAGGCGTTGTCGACGGTCACCTTCCAGGTGTTGATGTCAGCCGAAGCGGTGACGTTGGCCAGCGTATCCTTGATGCCGGCCTGGTTCTTGATGGTGAGCATGGGGTCTGACGACCACATCTTGGTGGAGTCCTTCGGCACCATCAGCGCGCCCATCGCTATCGTGGTCTTGTCGCGGCCGTCGCCTTTCAGCACCACATAGCCGCTGCTGAGGGTAATCGTTGACGATACGCCGTTGACGTCGTCGGCAGCCGTATGAAGGATGTAGCGGCCGGCGGGGAAGTAGATGACCGCCTTGGCCTTGGCTTTCTTGTTGATCTTGGCCACGATGGCGAGATAGGCATCGCGGTCGGAGACCTCATCGTCGGCTACGGCGCCGTAGTCGCAGATATTGTACACCGTATAGCCGTTGGCCTTATAGTCGTCGAGCGTCCAGTCGGGCGGCAGCGATGCGCCGTGGTTGTAGCCTGCGGCGGAGAAGTCGAGCAGGACATTGCCTGCATCGCCAGCGGCAAACTTCTTCCACGCCGATGTCGAGTCGGCGGGGGTGGCGGCGTGACTGCCTGCTGCGGTGAGCAGGAGCGGCAGTAGGAGAGGAAAGATTTTATGCATGGGGTTTATGGGGTTTATGGGGATTATGGGGTTGATGGGGATTTATGGGGTTGATGGGGAGTTATGGGCAAAAGCAGGACGGCACGGCTGACCTTCGTCGTGTGCCGTCCCTACGTCACCTCGTAGCCTTGGGAGAACTGTACAAACCGTCAGGCGCTTTAGTGGCGGTATAGGGAATGAGCTTAGCGAGGATGCGGTCGGTGGCCCAGGGATCGCCGATGGCGCTGAGCTTCTGCCCCATCAGGCGGCAGAGCTGGCGGAACACCTTGCGATGCCCGGCGGGGTTGAGATTGGTCATCTGATAGGGGTCGGCCTGGTCGTCGAAGAACAGGGTGCGCGTGAGCCGGTGGTTGCGGTCGATGTAGAACACTAAGGTGTAGCGGTGGGTCTTGATGCCACGTGCGCTGGGGAAGTAATCGATGACCTTGCCGTCGGCGTCCTTGTTGCCGTCGAGGTTCTGGAAATAGAGCACGCCCTCGGGGTCGGCGGGTGCACCGGGTTGCTCGGCCAGTTGCAGCGAGTAGTCGGTGCCCTGGACCGAGGCCGGTATGTCGTTGTGGAGCCCCGACAAGCCGAGCAGTGTGGGCATGATGTCGGGCGACGACAAAAGAAGGGAATCGGTATGCGGCCGGATGTGACCGGGATAGCGCACGATGAAGGGTACGTTCATCGACTCGCTGTAAGGACTGTTCTTCGGGTCCTCGGTGTTCTGACTGCACATCGTCTCGCCGTGGTCGGAGGAGAACACGACGATAGTGTTGTCGTCGAGTCCCGCCTCGTGGATGGCGTCGAGTATCATGCCGAAGGCGCGGTCAACACCCGTCACCGATGCGAAGTAGTAAGCCGCCGACTGTGCCTTGGCCAGCTTGCGGTTGGCGTTGGGGCGGACCAGCAGACTGTCGATGGGCAGGTTGCGGTAGAGGTTGTAGTCCTCCTCCATGCAGTCGTTGAGGGTGCGGTAGGGACTGTGGGGCGGGTTCATGCCCACCATCAGGAAGAACGGCTTGCCGGACTGGCGCTCGCCGTGGGCATTGCGTATATAGGCTGAGGCAATCTTCGCCTCGTAGATGGGCGACCATTCATGCGGGTCGTGCCTCACGCCGTCGGCATCCCAGTAGTGCGGGTTCTTATGCTCGTCGAAGGTGCCGTAGGAATACCAGAAGGTGAAGCCGTGGCGGCGCTCCTTCGGGGTGTAGGCATCCCAGGCTGGGCGTCGGCTCTCGACATACTGCCCGGGGTGGGCAGGGTCGTTGGGCTCGGGGCGGTCGGCATGCAGCTTACCGATGTAGCCGCAGTCGTAGCCGGCCTGGTGGAACACATCGCTCACGCAGACGGTCTCGGGGCGGATATAGCTGATGGGGCGGTCGGAGTTGCAGTTGAGGGGCACACCGCTCTTGTTGGGGTACATGCCCGTGAGCAGTGAGCCGCGGTGGGGGCTGCTCAGCGGGCAGTTGCTCATCGCCTGGGTGAGCACCACCGACTGCTGGGCAAAGCGCTCAATGCGTGGCGTGTGGGTAGGGTCGCCGCGGAAGTTGACCTTCGACCGATAGGCGTCGGTCTGCCAGATGCCCAGCGCCGCATTGCGGAACTGGTCGGGGAAGACATAGACCACATTGGGCTGCGTCTGCGCCGACAGGTGGAGCGCGAACGACGGCAGGACCGTGAGGCCAAGGATAATCTTGTTCATATTATTATGATTTCAATATTAAGAGCCCCTCCCCGGCCATCCCCCGAGGGGAGGGAGAAAGAGCCGCTCGGTGATAGTGTAGTGGCCGGTCTTGTACCGGCCACCATCCAACGGTATGGCATTTGCCGAGGAATCACGGTTGGGCGGTTTGGTAATCGGTGGTTCGGCGGTTGGTGGCCGGCACAAGACCGGCCACTACACTAATTAATTGCTGGCGGCGCAGCAGGGCCTCAAGGAAATAGTAGTCGGCATAGTTGAGGGGCACGTCGATCTCACTGTTGTGGGGAATGCTGCCCACGGAGTGCATGAGCAGGAAGCAACCGTTCTTGCCGAGTTCGGCGCGGTAGGCGGGCGACGACAGCGAGACGAGCAGGCGGTTGGCGAGGTTGGCGTAGCCGTTGCCGGGCAGGTAGCCTTCCATCTCATAGAGCGCCGAGGCAATGCAGGCGGCCGTGGAGGCGTCGCGTGGCTCATTGGGGATATTGGGCGCATTGAGGTCCCAATAGGGAACGAGGTCGTCGGGCATATTGGGGTGGGTCATCAGCATCTTCAGCGTGCGCACGGCCTGGTCGAGGTAACGCTTGTCGTGGGTGTAGCGGTAACAGACGGTGAAGCCATAGACGGCCCACGCCTGACCACGCGCCCATGTGCTGTTGTCGGCATAGCCCTGCGCCGTCTGGCGGTGGAGCACCTTACCCGTGGCGGGGTCGTAGTCGACCACGTGGAAGCAGCTGCCATCGGGGCGGAACTGATGGGCGAGCGTCGTGTTGGCGTGGTTGACGGCGATGTGCCAGTAGGTGGAATCGCCGCTGAGGCGCGTGGCCTCGAAGAGCAGCTCGAGGTTCATCATGTTGTCGATGATGACGGGACAGCTCCAGCCGCGCTGCGACTGCCAGCCGCGGTCGGTGTTCCACGACTGGATAATCTTGGCGCCCGGACGGTAGCGGGTGCAAAGCGATTTGGCGGTCTGCACGATGACCTTCTTGTAGGCCTTCGACGGATTGACGCGGTAGCCGTTGAGGTAGCTGCTGCCAATCATAAAGCCTACGTCGTGGTGCCACGTGAGGTATTGGATGGAGTCGAGCAGTTCGGTATAGCGGCGGGCCTGACGCTCCCACTGCTTGTCGTCGGTGAGGCGGTAGAGATACCACATCGACCCGGCGAAGAAACCCGAGCACCAGTCGTCGATGGGGATGGTCACCAGGCGGCTCATCTTGTCAATGGTCTTGGGGTTGACGATGCGCCCCGAGCGGCCCACCTTGTCGAGCATCAGCGAGTACTGCTGCTCGGCAAAGTTGACGTCCTCGGTGCAGAGTTCGTCGATGGCATTGCGATGATCGGCTGCCGATGCCGCAAACGGCAGGGCGAGGGCAACGGTCAGCAAGATATATTTCAGCTTCATATCAGATGATTATTTGTTGAGTTCAATATTATAGCTCAGTCCATCCTTGCAGTCGAATCGGATGGTTGTGGTCTTGGCATCCTGTGCCACGAGGGTGATATTGCGCTGCGGCGTGAACGTCCACTTGCCGAGCAGCGTGACGGTGACGGGTATGTCGAGGCTCGGGTCGTCGCGCCACTTGCGGCCGTAGATGCTGCGCTCGGCGTTCTTTCCGTTGACCTTGATGTCGTCGCTTGGCCCGCGGTAGAGGGCGAGGTCGGGCTGTGCCACGGTGAGCACCATCTTGCGCGCCCCCACCATGCGCACCATGGCCAGGCAGGAGGTGTCGGCCTTGAGCAGCGGTCCGCCGGGGAGGATGTCCTTCGGTTTCTCAAATAAGACGTATGACAGCGTGCCGGTGTCCCGTGAGCGCACGATGTGCGCGTCGTGGTCCTGCCGGATGACCTGGTACGAGGGGGCGGCGGCAAAGGCGGCCAGTGCCTGGGGCGTGGTCTGCGGCAGCATGGCGTATTCGTAGGAGGCGCCCTTCGGTGCAGTGCCGTGGTCGATGTAGAGCGTAGCCCACTGTCCCTGGGTAGCCTTGCCGTTGTCCTCGCGGCGTGACTGCTGCTCGGTGAGGCCCGTGAACACCGCCTTGCAGGGCGTGTAGTAGCCGGTGCCGTTCTGATCCATCCAAGTCTTGTCGCCCGGGTGGTAGTTGGTCCAGTAAGTCTGTGCGGCGGCATCGGGAGCGGCCATCTGGAAGATGGTGGTCTCGGTGGGGTGGTCGGTCACCGCATCCTCGATGTCGCTGCCCAGACAGACGATGACGTTGTCGAAGAAGTGGTATGACTTGCGGGCGCGGAAGGAGCCGTTGTATTTGTCGTGCTCGTGGAGCTTGAGGCCGAAGTTGCCGTTGTTGCCGAGCTGCGACAGTCCGCCTGCGAAGGCCTCATCGGTGATGAGCATCTCCTCGACGCCCGACGAGATGTCGACGTTGCGTATCTTGGCCTCAAGCTGGTCGAGGGGCAGGTGGATGGAGGTGACGCCGGGGATGCGGTTCCAGTCGAAGCCGTCCTGCACCCATCCGCTGGTCTTCGGCGTTACGGGCTGGTTGGTGGGACCGGTGAGGAGCTGCAGCGAACCGTAGCCGAGGTAACGGCCGTAGCGGTTCTCGTTGACGTAATGCTCAGCGCCCCAGAGGTAGCGGCTCTGACCGCGCACCACGGCGGCCCAATTGCTGCGACGCTGCACCGAGACGCAGGCGTAGCCCAGCGAGAGGTTGCCCTGCGGGTCGGCCTCAGGCATGCAGCCGCGCTGGGTGAAGTCGGTGAAGAATTTCTTCTCGAGCGTTGACTTTGGCTTGATGACGAGGCGCATGTAAGCCGACGCCATATCGCTGTCGAAGGGCTTGCCGTCGGGGGTACCGGCCAGGGCCATATAGGCGTAATGGATTGGCGTGAGGTGCCCCGTACCGTTGGGGTGGCGGCCCGACATGGCGAGCGGGAAGTGGGTGAGGTTGCAGTAGAAGCGCATGGCCAGGAGGGCGTTGCGTACGGTGCGGTGAGCCAGCTCGCTGACGGCCAGTTCTGTGCCGCTGAGGATGTAGATCATCTGTGTGGCGCCGTTGAGGCCGCCCACGGCGTAAGCCGGATAGTTGTTGCAGTGGTGGTAGGCCGAACCGTCAATCTTGAAGGCGTCGGCCAAGCCCGGTGCGGGGCGGCAGCCCCAGTCGAGCCACCGCGAGCAGGAGCGCAGGTAGCGCCATTTCTCGGGTGAGTCGTCCATGAGCAGAATGGCGGCGAAGCAACCGATGGACGCCGTATTGAACGTGTCGGTATCGATGCCGTTGCCCACGGGCTTGGCGTAGAGCTCATTGAGCTGCGAATACCAGATCATCGTCTTCACGGCCTCGTCGAGCTTGCCGGCCTGCTTCAACACATCCTTCATGAGGAAGTAGGCAATGTACATGCTGCGCATGCTGTAGCCGTAGTGATGGATGTTGCCCCAGCAGGAGCCGAAGGCCACGCCCTGATCGGTGATGTGGTCGTACATCTGGAGGAACATCGACTTCAGCTCCTCCATGTCGGACACCTCGGTGGCGTTGTTGTAGCCGCGGGCGATGCGCTCCATGAGTTGGAAGTAGGCGTTCATCTCGAAGCCGGTGCGCGTGAGCATGTCCTTATCCCAGTTGGGCAGCATGCGCTCGTAGGCCTCGGCATGGCGCACAAACCAGATGCCCTCGCCGGTGACGATGCCCTTCTTCTCCTTGATGTTGTATTTATTGAACTGTGCGCGCATCTCCTCCATCTGCTTGGGATAGAGCTTGGCGGGCGTATAGACCAGTGAACGGAAGCGGTCCTCCATCTGGCGTATCTCGCTCCGGTTCTTGTCGGTGAGCGCCGTGAGTGGCAGGTCGGGCTTCGTGGCGTAGTTCTTCATGATGACCAGCCAGTGGTTGGTGGTGGCTTTGTTGACAAACGGCACCTGGAGGTCGGCCGTCTGCTGACGCGGGTCCACCTTGATGGCGGTGATGAGATGATCGATAAACAGCTTGCCGTCGACATTGGGCGCCACGACGCGCAGTTCGTTCATTCCCACCTCGGGCTTGCCCTCCATGTCGCGCTCATAGCATACCCACGCGCCGCGCCAGCCCTTGAAGTCGAGGTTGAAGGGGAATGAGGTGCATACCTTGCCGTCCTTGAGAAACTGGAAGCGCAGCTGCTTGCCCGCCATCGGCTTCTCACTGTAAATCCACACGATGAAGGCCGAGAGGTAGTTGTCGCGCCCGGCGCGCGGCTCAAACTGCAGGTCCTTCTTGACCGAGAGCGTGCCGCCGGGCCTGAATGTCCACTCGAGCGACTTCTTGCCGTTCTTGAAGTGGGTCGTCGACAGCTTGTCGGTGCCGTTGGCGGCGGTGATATATTTCAGGTCGGCCTCGTTCTCGAACGAGAACATACGCGGGTCGTTGACAATCTGGGCTGACACCGGCAGTCCCAGGCAGACAAGGGCGACGAGCCATAAGGCTCGATGCATTATTCTATTCATGATTGACCGCATTGATTATTTCACCACCTTGACGTAGACTTCCTTGATAACCGACGACGTGTTCTTGTAGTTGGCATTGGTGGCGACGAACGTTGCCTTATACACGCCGGGGGTGTCATACGTGTAGCTGTAGTTGCCCAGGTCGTTGTTGGTTGACTTGATGGCGACGCCCTTGTCGGGTGAGCACAGGTTCATCTTGATAGGATTGGAGACAAGCCAGGCGTATTTGTAATGCGTTCCGGCGGCCGAGCTGTGGATGAAGAAGGAACCGGTGCTGGCGCCGCTCATGTTCCACACGCCCGACGTGTTGTTGGTGACCGAACCGTACTCGCGGTTGGTGGTCATCGTCTTCTGGTCGCTCAGGTTGAGGTGGCAGAACATGTTGACCGGCGTGAAGCCGAAGTCGCTGGCATAGAGCTCGGTAGAGGTGCCGTCCTTCATCTTGTTGACAATCGTCATGCCCGAGAAGTAGGCCTTGGGCTGTGCCGACACCGAGCTGACGCCGTCGGCCTTCATGGCCACGCTCTTGCTGCAATAGCGGATGGCGAGGGTGAAGGTGGTGGTGGCGTAGTCCTTCATGTCGATGGTGTAGGCGTCGGCCTTGGCCTCAGCGCCTTTGATGGTCTGCGGCATGTCGGCGTCGGCCACGAGGGCGTTCCATCGGTAGCCGTCAACCAATGCGGAGTCGGCCGTGAAGTTGTTCTTGGCCAAGCCGGGGAAGTCGTTGGAGATGAACATCGATACCAGACTGGTGGCGTCGGGCTGGGTCATGTCGGGCATTTTGCCGTATTGGTACCATACCTTGAACGAGAGCGTCGACGACTCGATGTCCTCGGCGGCCACCTCGGTGCGGTCGCGGTAGATATACTTGCTGCCGGCCTCGCCGCTGTAGAACGTGATGAAGTCGGGGTCGCCGGAGAACAGGAAGTTGACCGGCTCGCCGGCCTTGACCACGATGGTGTCGCCCACCGTGCTTACGTTGTCGGTTTGTTCGGCGGTAACCGACAGGGCTGCCTCCTTGTCGAACTCGCCTTCGCAGCCGGTTGTCATCAGCGCAACCGACAGGGCTGCAATATATAAATAGGTGTGTCTCATAACTTTACTTATTACTGATATTCCGTTGTCTTACGCTTTGCGCCATGGCTTACCAGCCGGGGTTGTTGGTGGTAATCTGGTCGTTCACGGAGGTCTCGATGGTAGGAATGGGGAAATAGTTGTAGGTGCTGGAGATTCTGAAGTAGTTGTAGGTGTTGGTCATGCCGTCGGCCCAGTTGTCACCTGCGATGGCCCTTCTGGCTACCTCGTTCATCTTATCGACGTATTCGCCCCAACGGATGAGGTCGAAGCGGCGTGTCATCTCGAAGCAGAACTCCATGGCGCGCTCATCTTTCACTGCCTCGCGGAAGGCGTCCTGCGTCAGGCCCTCGGGCAGGGGGGCAATGCCCGCACGCCCGCGCACGTCTTTGATGCACGCGTAGGCCTCGGCGGTGGGACCGCCATTGAGCTCATTCTCGCACTCGGCAATCATCAGCAGAATGTCGGAGTAGCGCAGAATGGGGAAGTCGATGGCCGTGCGGTTCTTATCCTTCACGTCGGGCTCATACTCACGGCGCCATTTGCCGCAGATGAGGTTGTAGTTCTTCAGCTCATCGGTCGACTCGCCGTCGCCCGACTTGTTCAATACGAAGTTGTCGCCATAGCTGAACGACTGGTCCCAGTACTGCTGTTTGACCTCGGCCATCTTGCCCTTGTTGAACAGACGGCCCACGATGGGGTTGCCCGTCTTGTTGTCCAACTGCATGTATTTGAAGGGCGCGAGACTCCAGTTCATGCGGTTGATGTCGCCGTTGGCCTGGTAGAGCTCATAGATTTTCGGGGTGCCATAGAAGAAGGCGTAGCCGAAGCCCGGGTTCTGCTTGCCGGTGTAGCTGGTCTTGGAGAGGTCGGGAGCCTGTATGCCGATGATGTTGCCCACGCGGCCCTCGGAGCGGGTGTCGGAGGTGCCGTTGCCGGAGAACTCCACCTCCCAGATAATCTCCTTGCCGGTGGAGTTGAACTTGCCGGAGCACTGGTCGATGAACACGTCCCAGTAGTGGGGTGCCAGCGAGTGGCCGCCCTGCTCCTTCACCATCTTGGCGAACTTGTCGGCCTGGGTGAAGCACTCCCTCACCTCAGTGTCGTTGGCGGCCACGTTGTCGCGGTAGTGCTCGCCGGCGCGGAACATATAGACACGGGCCAGCATGCCCCAGGCGGCCGACTTGGTGATGTCGCCCGGCAGATACTCCACGCTGGCGGCCGTGGGCAGGTCGGCGGCGGCCTCCTCCATCTCCTTGCAGATGAAGTCGTAGATCCGGGCCTTCGGCGTGCGCGGCGCGCTCAGGCCCACCACGGTCTCGGTGGGCTGCGTACGGAAGGGCACGTCGCCCCAGCACTCCACGAGGTTGAAATAGAAGAAGGCGCGCAGGAAACGGGCCTTGGCCTTGTAAAGCCTCACCGTGGCCGTGTCGAGGTCTGACACCCCGTCAACGCGGCTCAGGAAGATGTTGGCACGGTTGATGCCCGAATACAGCACACGCCAGAAGCTGGCCACGTCGGCCGAGCTGGCCGTGGCGTTGTTGCATATCATGCCGGTGGCGTAGGGCGAGCGCGAGCTGGGACCATAGTATTCCAGGTCGTCGCCGCCAACGAGATAGTAATAGGTGTTGCCATAGAAGGCATCCTGGGCGGGGATGGCCTCAATGCCGTCGAGGAACGACTTGGCCTCGGAGGCGTTGGCGAAATAGCTGCCGGAGGTGAGGCTCGTCGGCGTCTTGTCGAGGAAGTCGCTGCACGAGGCCGACAGGAACAGTGTTGCGGTGACCAGCAGGGCGGTCAATATGTTGCGGAATTTCATAAAGCTCATCTGTTTTTTAGAATTGAAGATTTACACCGAAGCTGTAGCTGCGCGCGCGGGGATAGGACGAGTAGTCGAGGCCGGGCGTCAGGGCGCTGTGGCGGACCGACACCTCGGGGTCGTAGCCGTCGTAGCCGGTGATGGTGAAGAGGTTCTGTGCGGCAAAATAGAGACGCAGCTGTGAGATGCCCGCCTTGCCCATCCATGTCTTGGGGAAGGTGTAGCCGAAGCTGAGCGTCTTCAGGCGCAGGTAGGAGCCGTCCTCGATGACGCGCGTGGAGAACACCTTGTACGAGCCCGAGCTGTAGGCGGCGGGGATGTCGCTCGTGGGATTGTCGGGCGTCCAGCGGTTGGCGTAGGAGGCGAACATGTTCAGGTCGCGGCTCTTCGTGCCGGAGCCCTCGAACATCAGGCGGTTGGCATTGATGATGTCGTTGCCGTACGACCAGGCGAGGAACACGCTCAGGTCGAAGCCCTTGTAGTAGAAGTTGTTGGTGAAGCCGCCGGTGTGGATGGGCAGGCCGCGGCCGATGAACGTGCGGTCGTTGGCGTCGATGACACCGTCGCCGTTGACGTCCCTGTACTTCGGCATGCCCGGCTGGGTGTTGTTCTCAGACGAGAAATAGGGGACGGTGGCCTTCAGCGTGTAGCTGTCGCCCGACTTATTGAAGTCGTCATACTTGTAGGTGCCCTCGTAGATGTAGCCGAACATCATGCCCATGGGGTAGCCCACCTTGGCGATGTAGTTGGGCTGCGAGTTGTAGTTCTGGTCAAAGGTGGCCGTCGACAGCAGGGCGGTCTGGTTCTCGGCGAGCTTCAGCACCTTGCTCTTGTTGAAGGCGATGTTGAAGTTGGTGTCCCACTCGAAGTTCTTCGACTTGATGTTGACGGTGTTGAGTGTAACCTCGATACCTTGGTTGCGCACCTTACCGATGTTCTTCATGGCGCTGGAGAAGCCCGACGACGGCACGAGGGTGGCGTTGAGGAGCAGGTCGCGTGTGGTCTTGGTGTAGAGGTCGACGGTCAGGTTGATGCGCTCGCGGAGGAAGGCGACATCCATGCCGAGGTCCCACTGCTCGGTGGTTTCCCACTTCAGGTCCTTGTTGTCGACACCGGTAGGTGCCACGCCGATGTTGGTCTCGCCGTTGTAGGTCCATGCGGTACCGGGGGTGGTGGCATCGCTCTTGGTCTTGAGCATGTCGTAGAGGCCGTAGGAGTCGTATTCGCCCACGCGGTTGTTACCGGTCAGACCCCAGCTGAGGCGTAGCTTACCCTTGCTGACGATGGACTTCAGCGGCTTCATGAAATCCTCCTCGGTGAAGTTCCACGATGCGGCTGCCGAGGGGAAGTAACCGAAGCGGTGACCCTTGCGGAACTTCGAGCTGCCGTCGGCGCGCATGGTGAAGGTGGCGTAGTATTTGGAGCGGTAGTTGTAGTTGAAACGGCCGAAATACGACATCATCGACCATGAGGTCTTGGCCGAGAGGGTGGTCGAGGGCGTGCCCTGGTCCATGCCGGCCATGCCAAGGCTCTCGTTGGGGATGTGGATGGTCTTGAACGAGTAGTACTCGTAGTCGGAGTTCTGGAATGAGAGACCTAACAGGGCGTTGATGAAGTGGCGCTTGTTGAAGTTGGTCTGATAGGTCAGCGTGTTCTCGTTGAGCCATGTGTTGCGCTTGTAGCGGGTCACGGTGGCGTTGGGGCCATCCTGCGAGGTGGGTCCGCCGTAGCGGGTCTTCGAGTTGTTGAAGACGTCGTTGTCGTTGCGGGTCTCGGTATAGCCGCCCGACACCTTGAGGCGGAGGCCCTTCATGAACTCATACTCGGCATAGCCGTTGAACTGGATGTAGCTGGCGATGCGCTTGTTGTACTCGTTGTTGAGCGACATGATGGGGTTGAAGCGGTAGTCGTTGGAGGTGTTGACGCTCTCGTCAATCTCGTTGTCGAGGAGCTTGGAGAGAGGCACGCCCGGCTCGGTCACGGGGCGGTAGCCGTAGACGCTGTAGAAGAGGTTGTTCATGCCCGACCATGAGGAAGCGGAGGGCGATGCACCCCACGACTTCGAACGGGAGTAGTTGGTCGTCAGGTTGATCTTCAGCTTCTTCTTGGTCACGGTGAAGCCCATGCGGCCCTGCACCTTCTGATAGTTGGAACGGATGACGACACCGTCCTGGTCGTAGAGCGACATCGAGGCGTTGTAGCGCACGCCCTGCGAACCGCCGGTGAGGCTGATGTTGTGGTTCTGCATGGGCGCCGACTGGAAAATCATGTCCTGCCAGTTGTACTGCTCAATGTTCTTATAGTCGTCGAGGGTCCATTGGTGGCCCTCGTACAGGGGCAGGTACTTCTCGGTTGTCACGGCGGGGTACATCTCCTGCTGCAGCTTGACAAACTCGTAGGCGTCCATCAGGTCGATGGTCTTCGATACGGTCTGCCAGCCCCAGCTGCCGTCGTACTCAATCTTCGGCTGTCCCACCTCACCGTTCTTCGTGGTGATGATGACCACACCGTTGGCACCGCGGGCACCGTAGATGGCGGTGGCGGAGGCATCCTTCAGGATGTCGACCGAGGCGATGTCGTAGGGGTTGATGGAGGCGGCCACCGACGGACTCTCCACGGGGAAGCCGTCGATGACGTAGAGCGGCGAGTTGTCCTGCGTGAGCGAGTTGTTACCACGGATGACAATGTTCATCGTCGAGCCCGGCATGCCCTCGTTGGAGGTGACGTTGACGCCGGCGATGCGGCCGCCGAGGGTCTGGTCGAACGAGGCGACGGGTGTCGAGGTGAGCGCCTTCATGTCGGCTTTCGACACGGCGCCGGTGAGGTCGCGCTTGCGTACCTCCTGATAACCCACCACGACCACCTCGTCGAGTGACTGTCGGTCTTCCAGCAGTACGACGTTCATCGGGCGGTTGGGCGTAATCTTCATCTCCTTGGTCACATAACCAAGAAAGGAGAACTGAAGCACGGCATTGCGGCTTTCAACCGAGATGGTGAACTTGCCGTCGAGGTCGGTCACCACACCCTGATGGGTGCCTTTGACGGTGACGCTGACGCCCGGCATGCCTTCGCCGGTCTCATCCTTTACCGTTCCCATCGTCTTGATCTGGGCATTAACGACGAGTGCCAGCAGTGACAACAACAGCGTGACGCTAATTCTTCGCGCATACACGGATGTTTTGTGAATGTTCATGTTAGTACAGTTTTTGTTAGACGTTTCATATTAATTTCTGTCCTCATGCCGCAACGGGGTTGCCGTGGTGACGGTCCTTCTTTACCTTCGCCGTTCGTCTGGCTTGCCGTGGTGGTCGTGATGACGGGTGCAAAGTTAGTGAAAGGGAACTTGGATGGCCTTCTTTTACGTACAAATAAGTTCAGAATTCGTACGAAAAGTATGATTTCGTCCGGGCGCGAATGCCTTTTCCTCGTTTTTATCGTGGCTTCCGGCCGTTCTTGGTGTAAAGTGCGATTTTGTCAGGTATCAGTGTAGTGGCCGACCTTGTGTCGGCCACCAGCCGCAGGTTTTGTCTTCCTGTTTTATCTCACGCAGATTTCGCTGATTTTCTCTAATTCAGCTACACCCTCTTGTCGGCGCTTACTCTTCCCACAGACGGTTCTTTCCCCATATGCCGCCTTTTGCTGCGGCATCGGTGCCGTCGCCATAGCCGCCGTCTGACGGAGGGTTGGAGCCGCCCTCAATTGTGGCTGATTGGGTCAGTATGTTGTCACTTACAATGGTGCGCGTCAGGGTCTTCGGACTGAGATATGTTTTCTTTTTCATTATTGCTGTTTTTTTTCTGATGATTGATGATGGAATGGATTATTTCACGATGAACTTACGGCCGTTCTTGATATACACTCCCGGGCGCAGGCTGTCGGTGGTCAGGCCCACGTAGCGGCCGTCAAGACTATATACCCCGGCGCGCTGCCGTGCCGGAACCACACTCACGTTGCTGATGACCGTCGTAGTGGCGTCGACTGAAAGCGTGAAGGTCTTGGCCGGTGAGGTGGTATTGGGAACGATGTAGGCACGGAAGCCGGCAATCGTACCGCCGCCGTCCTGGATGGTCTTCAGCTCGTTGCCGGTAGCGAGATACACCGTGCCGGCAGCGAGGGCAGTGTTGGCATCAAACGTGCCGGTGAACGTATAGCCGTCGGCGGTGACGGGACTTACGGCAGACGCAACCTCGCCGTAGTTGAGCGGCAGGCTTGTCACGTTCTGCGTGGCATAGAGCAGGAACGGCGTGCCGCCGGCAATGTCATCGGTGGTCGTGGTGAAATTAAGCGTGGTGTTGTCGCCCGACGTTGTGGCACCGGTGAACGTGGCTACCTGCGCGTCTGAGCCGAAGACGGTCTTCAACTGTTCCTGCGTCATGGCATAGGGCAGCACCATGCCCGTCCACTGGTTGGCCGTCACGCTGCGGCTGACGGTGACGGCATAGGCGGATCCGCTCTTCAGGCCGGACAGGGTAGAGGCGTTGGTCGCTAAACTTGCGTCAAGACTGACACAGCCCTTGTAGCCGGTAATGCTGTTGACGGTAATCCAGCCAATCTGCGCGCCCGTCGTTGGTATGACGCTGATGTGGCGAACATAGAATGAAGCAAAGTCAGTGTTGGAGTAGACAAAGTCGGTGGTCTCACCCGAGAAGGCGGTGCGGTTAGTTGAACTGCCGGCCTCAAACTTGAAAGCCGAAAGGTCGGAGGTGAGGCTCTTGTCCACATTAAAGATATAGTGTGTGATGCCGTCGCTGGCCGCGCAGGTCTCAGCCTTTGCCGACGAGCCCTGCATCAGCTGGAAGCCCGCGTAGCGCTTCTTGACAAACAATGTGACGGGTGCCGTGGCATAATTAGAGACCAAAGTCTGAACTGCGGTGGGATAGACAACCGGCAACTTAGAGCCGTCCGACATTACATAATATGCGCTGTCGATGGTGATGGCCGATACGTTAACCAGCACGCAGTTCATCAGTGAGTCACACGCGGCAATCTTTGTGTCGCTCTTGAATTTGAATTTAAACGTCTGTGGAGTTGAGACATCGGTATTCAACTCCACATAGACACCGTTGACTATAGTGCCTTTGTTGTCCTTGCATATAGGCCTGAGCTGAAGTTTCTTGCCGGATGGTGTAGCATTGGAGTAATGGATGACAATGGAATCCACATCGCTCAGCGACAAGTGGCAGACTGGTGAATTGGAATTTGAGTTGCTGTCAATGCCCAACAGCGGAACGTAGTTCTTGCCGGATACCGGGAATGTCAGCCCCGGTTTGTAAAAGGCGCCATTCGTCGAGCCGATGGTACTGATTTGGAAACCATAGTCAGTGACTTTCGTGGTCTGCGCCTTGACGGCAACTGAGGAAAGGGCCATTACCCCTCCCATTAGGATCGTAAAGAGTCTGTTCATAATAAAGAATTTAGATGTTGATATTTTGTTAACTGGCAGCAAAAATAGGCGAAATAACTCAATGCCGTAACATCAATGCTTCGATTTGATCAAAAATGAAAGAAGAATTGTACGATTTCGGAAATGGCGCGAATTAATACTGAAAAATACGCGGTGCTGCAATGGTTTGATAGCGTCTTAAGTTAAGCAAGCCAATAGGTGGTTGATGAATGTTTCATTAGGAGTTTTGTGTGATTACCGCAAAAAGCCTTTATCCCTGTTTGTTGCGGTTCAGTAGGACGCTGCTGTGCAGCGTCTCTATTAATCTATACGCCCCTCGCGATAGGTATGGTATCGCGAATAGAACGCCTGGCCTTCGTGGTTCGGGCGCCCTTTCGCTCATAATCGTTGGTTTATACGGTCTTGGGTACTGGCAGCAGGCCTTTCTTTATAGCGTCCATGACATTTGCGGGCGGCTGTTGCTGACTCAGCTGCCGCGCCATGTAATCCATATAGGGAGCCGCATGCTGGAAAAAGCGCCTGTAGCCCTCGCAGAGGTAATTCAGACCGGGCTCACCGTCGGCAGTTTTGGCAAAACGGTTCTTGGGGCATTCGCCATAGCAAAGCTTCAGCCATTGGCATTGCTTGCATTGCCTGGGCAACTGCTGGATCTTCATCTTTGCAAATTCCTTTTGCTGAGTACCATAGAGCATCTCTATGAGCGTGTGGTCGTGGATGTTACCCAACTTGTACTCAGGAAACACAAAGTGGTCGCACGAATACACGTCGCCGTTCCATTCCATGACGGCCGCGTGGCCACACATATTCGACATGGTGCAAATGCCCGGTGTGGTGCCTACCCAATTGGCGAGTGTGACATCGAACAGCTGTACATAGGTCTGACCGACATCGTGTTGCACCCAATCGTCGAAGAGCTCGCAGAGAAACTTCCCCCACTGGTGGGGCGTGACAGAGAAGTCGGCCATCTCGCAATTGTCGTGGTCCTGGATATGGGCCAGGTGGCGCCCGTCGGAATGCATGCGGATGCGCTCCACGATGGGAGCAAACTGAATATAGTGGCATCCGTTGTCGCGGAAGAAATGATAGAACTCCAGGGGATAATCCGCATTATAGTCGTTCACCACGGCCATTGCATTCCATTCCACCTGCCATTTGTTGAGAAGCCTGATGCCTTTCAATACCTGCTGGAAGGAAGGCTTGCCGGTCTTTGTCCGGCGGTATTCATCGTGAAAATCCTGTGGCCCGTCGATGGAGATGCCCACAAGCCAGCCGTTGTCGTGCAGGAACTGGCACCATTTGTCAGTGAGCAGGGTACCGTTGGTCTGGAGTACATTTTCAATCCTGCGGCCATTGGCGTATTTCTGTTGCAGCTCCAAGGCATGCTGGTAAAAACTCAGGGGGCGCATCAAGGGTTCCCCGCCATGCCAGGTGAACAAGACTTGGTTCAAGGTCTGCGACTCGATGTATTCCTTAGTGAAGAGCTCCAGCGTCTCATCGGTCATCTTCTCTACGGGAGTCTCCTTATAGAGATTGCCCTTTTCTAAATAGTAGCAATACGTGCATGCCAGGTTGCAGTGGCTGCCTGTGGGCTTCAGCATGACATAAAGCGGCTTTGAGAATGGTGCTATTGTATTCATCTTCTTAGCTTTTGCAGTTGTGCAAAGATAGTCAATAAATCAGACTGTTCCAAGGAAAAGGAGCAAATAATAACGTCCAAATTATCGTCTCGGAAAACATTTTAATCCAAACATTTGGTAAATTGCGACAAAATCCCTAACTTTGCATTCCACAATATAGACGTCAGTTTTATTGGACTTGTAGCTCAGTTGGTTAGAGCAACAGACTCATAATCTGGAGGTCCTAGGTTCAAGCCCTAGCTGGTCCACACTGAAAATCAGCAACTTAAGACGATTCTTAGGTTGCTGATTTTCTTTTAGGGAAAACAATGGGAAAACACTTCTTCCTTGATACGTCCCTGATATTTCGTTTATCTTGACACCAAAATCGGGCGGGAAAACAAGTGGGAAAACATATCATGGGGGATCAAGAACATATCGTCTTAATCCTTCAAGCAAGCCAAAGGTATTACCTTCACCCCATCAGGACGAGTGTAAGCCATGTGACCGCCAGTAATCACCATCATCAGATCAGGTTCACGAAGCTTAATCTGCTTCTCTACTTTATTATGTTCTTGAACCAAGCGCTTGATCTCTTTCAGATGTCCAGCGCCTTCTTCTATTTCTTTGCTTCCTAACTTAAATTCAATCAGTGCATACCTGCCATCTTCCAGATGGAGGACAGCGTCTGCTTCCAGGTCGTATCTGTCATGATAATATGAAATCGAGCCGCCAAGCGACATTGAATAGGCTTTGAGATCCCTAATTGCCATACATTCGAACAAGAACCCAAAGGTTTTTAGGTCTGTATATAACGCTTGGGGCGATAAGCCTAATGCAGCAACAGCAATAGATGGATCAACAAATTCTCGTTTTGAGCCACGACGTATCGCACTGGCAGAGCGAATGGCTGGGCTCCAAGCATCAATGTCTTGTATGACGAATAAGCGCTGAAGTGCATTCAGATAAGTATCAAAGGTTGTATCACTAATACCTTCTAAATGCTCATTTACATCCTTGTAAATCACACTTTTCTTTGCGAGTGTCGAGATATTGCGTGCATAGCTCTGTAGAATGGCTTTCGCTATTTTCTCATTTCGCTCAATCCCATCTATGGTTGAAACGTCAGTATCACAGACTGTACGGATATAATTCCTTGCAATCTGGAGTTTTGCCTTATCAAACGAAGCTTTTAGTGATGCAGGCCAACCGCCTCTGCAGGCTGCAAATATCAGATCTTCTATCGTCGTATCAGAAGTAATGCCGTCGATGTCCAACTCGGGAACATCAAACAAGTCTTGCAGAGAAATTCTACCATTTGATTCCATTGATTCATATAGACTCATTGGCAGCATCTGCATCTTGGCTATTCTGCCACTGCCAGAATGCTTGATATACTCTTTCTTTTTTTTGGAATCAATAGAGTTGGACCCTGTCATAATGAATTGACCAAATTCATTGCGTTTATCAACCATGGCACGTACGGCATCCCATAAAACGGGAGCTTCTTGCCATTCATCAATCAACCGAGGTGTATCACCAGCAAGAAGAAGAGAAGGCTTGACTTCAGCAGTCGCCTGATAACTGTCACGCATATCTGGATCCTGCAAACTAATAATACTCTTGGCTTGCTGTGCAGCCGTAGTGGTCTTGCCACACCATTTCGGACCTTCTATCAGCACTGCTCCGGAAGATGCCAATTGAAGACTCAGAAAGCCATCTGCTGTTCTCTTTAAATATTTCATATCTGCCTTAATTGAAATCTGTTGCAAATATAATGTTTTCTTCTGAGATCAGCAAGTTATTTGGTATATTTGTGCAAGTTTAATTGGTATTTTTGCTGTATTCCGCTTGGAATTTTTGTGATTATGATTAATGTAAAGAAAGAGCCTGCTACGATCAATACCGCAGCAGGCTCTTTCTTAAATAGTGATACTAAGGTTACTTGATGACGACCTTCTTGCCGTTTACAATATAAACGCCTTGAGTGGGCTTATTCACCTTACGGCCTTGTAAGTCATAGATCTTCACAGATGAAGGATCTACGGTGATACCATTGATACCCGTATCCGTGGAGACAGTAACCGTTGATTCACTGTCAGCAGGATAATACTCCTTTTCATCAGCTGTAGCAAGCACGACTCGCTCCATCTTAAGCGTATAATCACCTTCTGCCGCATCCTTTTCTGCCTTCAATTTGATATTGACAACTGGACCATCTACACCTTCAACATCAGTATTTGAGAGCGAGAACACAATTACACGGTAACGATTGCCACGGATGAGATTAGAGGTCAAAGAATGATCTACACATCTTGATGTGACTAAAGAAGCTGAATAGCGGACTTTTCCACTTTGATTCACGGTGCTATCTACAGTGATTCCCATTAGAAGAAGAGTATCAAACAGAGGACTACAATACTTTCCACTATTCTCAAGGGAAATTGGCAAGGTACTTAGTAGTTATCAAACTTAACGGCTTACTCTTCGTTGAATTCCCAAATGTTAATTTGCTTAGCTTGTGGTTCATGAGGAGTAGACTCTTCTCCGCCATAGCCTATATTTTCGTTGTTGACATTTCCTATCACACTCCCTTGAAGGACGTTAACGGACATATCAATCCTTCGCACATCAATACCAGGTCTCTTGTAAGTTTTCTTTTCCATGAATTATCGTATTATTGATTTCTTACCATTAATAATATAGACACCTTTCGGGAGATCAGTGGTGTCATGCGCATTATCACGAATTTTCTGTCCATTCAGATTATATATTCCCATCTCACTATTATCGTAGATATATATACTTTCGATATTAGTTGTCTCACCATCAGAGTCTAAGCTAATATTAAAAAGTTTGGTATTGTTTTCTACTAATGGATGGAAATATCCTCTGAAGCCTTTTATGTTACTTAGATTAGCGGACTTATAAAACTTATTGTCGAAGATGTAATAATCTCCCTCTGGTACCTTGTTTCCATTTACGTAGGTGCCAGTGAACTGCAAGTTGTCATGTATAACATTGGAAACGGCAGGAGTTACAATATCCACATCAGTGATCATATATTCATCTCCGTCATTCTCTGGTTTTAAGAGACATGGCTCATTAGCTTTGATTCCTTTCTTCCTATCACGATTAAAGACAATCGTTGTTGAACCATTTTCTGTTGATGCAGAGGAGAATTTTGCGAGGATAGACTTTGTACCAAAATACTTCAGCACGTCATCATAACATAAGTCGAATGGCAAAACTAATGTGTTCCATTTGCCGCCAACAAGTGTTCGCTTCAACTGTACGTTTGCTGTGTTCTTAGGAGTTGGTAAGACTGTGCTATTCTCATCCAAGATGACAGGCTCATTTTCCTCTATAGTTATAGTGAACGATACATCTTCCATAGGATGAGGAGCATCTACATTTTCCTGCTCAGCAAACTCGATTTTACCAAGTTTACATTTATAAGTACCAGGCTCTATATCAGCAGAAGCTTGAAGGGTGACATCTAATATGGAGCCTTCATTTCCAATGATTAGTGAATTTGATGCTGAAAAACATATAAATACATAACTGTCATCATCATGTCTGCTTCCACAATAAGTGGTTTGTGAACTAGGATTTTCATATCTATCTTCAGGAACCTCTGTAACTACACCACCGGAGGTCAGTTTCTTTGGGTCAATTCCCTTAGGCAGATACATATTGAACTGGAAAGAAGTATACATCTCCTTCTCATTGTTGAAATTGATAGAGATGACCTTTGCTTCTCCCTGCTTCATCGTAATATTTTCCACCGACAGATTGTCAGAATAAGAGATGGCTGCTATATTACAAAACAGCATAACCAGAAACAGTTTAATTGTTATACCTTTCATAATAATATTTTATTTTGCGATCTTCTTTACTATATCCATTACATCATGTAGATCGATTTTACCATCGCCATTATGGTCATAATCCGAATCAGATTTCGTCCATACGGAAATGTTATAATCTTTATCGACTGTAATATCGTAATTGACTGCCTGCACATCTATCTTCTCTCCATTGACGTAGCAAGCGCGAATGTCAGATGGCCAATAAAGCTGAAGTTCATCATATAAACCCACTTTGAAATTCACATTATTATTAGAAGGATAGTAACTGCCAATTTCCTTTCCGTTGTGGTACACGTAACAAGATAAACCGTAATCACCAAATGCTGTAAGTGAAACCGTAGCACTTGGATTCTTCTCGAAAGTTACATTTATGCTTGTATTTCCATAGATAGTTTCCGACCAATCTGCCTGATATTTCTGTGAATCATCACTAATTCTTGAATTCCCATCAACCGTTATATCTTTTACTCTGTATCCACTATCTGGAACGATAGTGAAATCAAAGTTTTCACCATCATGAATCAAGAACGAAGAATAATCATTAGATAAGCTCTGGTGAAATCGGAGCAATCCCACCCACTTGGAGACGGTAAAAAACCGTTCACTGGAGGCCAAAAATGACCGAAAAAGGGCTGAAAAAACGGAGTATATCCGTTCAACAGTGGCAAAAACCTCCTAA
>Ga0310695_10005296_pt1 | contig 22646 bp, 34 predicted proteins | sample RumenRJG_04DNA_FD_203882 | JGI IMG/M metagenome (GOLD analysis project Ga0310695, IMG submission 203882) | Bovine rumen microbial communities from Lethbridge, Alberta, Canada - RJG_04 (v2) (version 2) | ecosystem: Host-associated > Mammals > Digestive system > Stomach > Rumen | place: Canada...
ACTAAGATTGCTGATCAGAGTAAATTGGTATTTATAAAAAATGTTGAAGATGGTACAGAATTTCATAGTGGACTTAGGATAAATGGTCCGGTTACTTTAGCTTATGGAAATGAAGGACCTTATTCTACTGCTTCCACATCTGAAAACCCAAGAGGGGAAGTTATTTATAGTCAAGTAACAGGTCTTATGGCGTTTAGTGATATGTGGAGAATGGGTGCCGGATCAGTTGCAAGTGATAGAGGTTTCTTAGAAATTGCCACAGGTGATAATGCTGATAGTCCTACTTCTGAAGCGATTTATGTGTCGCAGTATCGTGGTAATACGTTTAATACTTTAGTTAGAAGGGCTGCACTTCTTGATTCTGATGGAAATACGAGTTTTCCTGGAACAGTAACTTCAGCTGGATTAACTGCTGGAGATCTTACGATTAGTACAGATAGACTTGGAAATACTGTTTTTGATATTTCAAGAAGTAAGGAATATAAATTTAATATAAATGGTATAAATGTCTTAACTTTAGATGAGCGTGGAACTCCTTATGATAGTGTTTATGCTAAATTAGCTTCTCCTCATTTTACAGGTACTCCGACAGCACCAAATCCAGAAAGTACAGATAATTCTGATAAGGTTGCAACAACCGCATATGTTAAAGCTAATGTTCCAGTTTCAATTGGGTCTGATGTTACACCTGTTTATACAAATGAAAATGGAGTTATTACAGCTTCTAATGCTACCGTAGGGTCAGAAACAGTCCCAGTTTATATTAAAGATGGTGTAATTACTTCTACGGATGTTTCATTTGTTGATTATGCGACTAAGGAATCTCCAGCATTAACCGGTATTCCTACAGCACCTACAGCTGATGTTGGCACGAATAACAACCAAGTTGCTACAACAGAATTTGTACAGATTGCTATTGATAATTTAGTAAATGGTGCTCCAGAACAATTAGATACTTTAAAAGAATTAGCTGATGCGTTAAATAATAATGCTGATATAACTAATGCTCTTACATCAAATTTAGCATCTAAAATTGATAGGATTAGTGATGGCTATATTAAGGAATTAAGTATTGATGGACAAAGTATTACTGTTACAAAAGGTGATGGTTCACAGAATACTCTTGTTACTAAAGATACTACATATACTGATGCTACACCAGCTAAAGCAGGTCTTATGTCTGCTGAAGATAAGGCTAAGTTAGATACTATTGAGGCTAATGCTAATGCATACACCTATACTCTTCCAATAGCTAATAGTTCTACTTTAGGTGGTGTTAAAGTAGGGACTAATTTAAGTATAGATAATAATGGAGTATTGTCAGCTAAAGATACTGTTTATATTAATGCAACTTCCGCTATATCAGGTCTTATGTCAGCAGCTGATAAAGCCAAACTTGATACAATTTCTGAAAATGCTAATAATTTTACATATACATTGCCTAAGGCAACTGCAAGTGTTCTTGGCGGTATTAAAGTAGGAACTAATTTAAGTATTGATGCTGATGGAGTTTTATCTGCTGATGCTCAGGCTTATGCGGATGTTACTGCTACAGCGTCAGGATTAATGTCTCCAGAAGATAAAGTTAAGTTAGATAGTATTGAGTCGGGAGCAAATTTATATACCTTGCCAATAGCAAGTTCATCTAAATTAGGTGGTATTAAAGTAGGGTCTAATTTAAGTATAGATGATAACGGTATTTTAAGTGCTAAAGATACTACTTATAGTAATGCTACAACATCTGCGGCTGGACTAATGTCTACTTCAGATAAATCGAAGTTAGATGGAATTGCTGCTGGAGCTAATGCATATTCGTTACCTACTGCCTCAGCAACGACTTTAGGCGGCATTAAAGTTGGTTCAGGGCTTACAATTACTAACGGTACATTATCTGTATCTAGTTCTTCAGTTTTTAATAGTGCTGGTCATTTAGTATTTCCTAATGGTGACGAGTTCTGGGTGGAAGATTAATGAAACTTAAATTTAAAGACCAAGAATTAACGTTATATGATAGTATATATCATTGCAGATCTGATAGTAATAAGAAAGGGTATGGTTGTATTCAAAAAGGTAGCGGGTGGGACAGTCGTACATATTATTTTGACTTAGTTCCTATTACAGATCCATTTGCTACGAAGTTAAGATATAAAAAGAAAAGTAATGGAATAACTTATGCTATTGCAGATAGCAAACCTTTAGTAGATCTTCATGATTGGGCTCACAAAACTTATCCTAAAACATATAGCACCATGACTGAGTTAGATCAAGATGGAATTGATTATTTAAATTCCGTTAGAGGGACCGGTATGGGTAACATGTTTTATAATTGTAGTTCATTAACTACATTAGATGTTTCTAATTGGGATACTAGTCAGGTTACTAGTATGACATATATGTTTGATGGGTGTCGTTCATTAACTTCATTAGACGTATCTAATTGGGATACTACATATGTTCTTGATATGAACTGCTTATTTGAAGGTTGCAGTTCATTGATAACGTTAGATTTATCCAATTGGGATACTAGTAATGTTATGTATATGAGCTATATGTTTTATAATTGTAGTTCATTAACTACATTAGATGTTTCTAATTGGGATACTAGCTATCTTGAGACTACATATAATATGTTTAATGGATGTAATTTATTAGAATATCTAATTATTGGATCTCCAATTTTTAAATTTAAGAATATAGGTTCTAGTTGTGGTCTTAATACTACTTGTAAGATTTTAGTTCCGTCAGCATTACTTAATACGTTTAAAACATCAACTAAGTGGTCCTCAAGAGCATCGCAGTTTGATGCTATTGAAAATTACAATATAACCAGGTCTAATGGGAAAGTAACAGTAACCCCTAAATAAGAAAGGTGTGTTTATAATTATGATTTCAAACAATGATATCGCTGAACTTTTTGATGCAGACAATGAGTGTGTATATAACGATGGAGATTTAGTGGGTATTTGTATTGATGGTTTAGTAAGACCCTTATTGACTGAATCTTCAATTAAACCAGTAGAGTATGTTGGAGTTGTTTCTTTAAATCCAGCAGCGATACTTGGCGGAGTTATTGGTAATACTTCTAAAATACCAATTGCTATTTGTGGAAGAAAGTATTGTTGGGTTGGAGGTACTGGAAATTTAATTGGTAAAAAAGTTGTAGTTGATTATGAAAGAGGTATATTTAAAGTGTGGGATAAGTTGTTTGATTCAGATTATAATGGTATAATTATTAGTGTTGAAGAAGAGAATAATGATAAGTCTTTGTGCTATATTTTATTGAAATAATAAAAAAAAGAAGAGAGCCGTTGGGCTCTCTTCTTTTTATGTAAGATCATCATCTTTATCGTAATAATTTCCTTGTTCTCTTCTTCCAGATTTAATTATCCAAATAACTTTTTCATCAGATTCACTATTAAGTTTTTGTGACTTAATCTTTGGTAAGCAAAACTCTTTTGTATACAAAGGTATTTCATCACCAATAGCATTTTCGTTATAGAAGATATTTTTAATCTTGTTATATAGCATAGGATATTCCCATTTAAAATAATAATCTTTACCATTACATATCAACCATTCATCCTTAAATCTACTATAATTAGATTCTAATATTGGCATTACAGTACCAACTTTAGCATTATATGCCATAGTATAACTATAATCGTCATCTTGGATATCATCTATAAATATCACATCTGGATAAGTTACTTCTGGGGTTTCAGGGTCTTCAAAATATCCTTCTGAAGAAGGTACAAGTCTTTCGTTATTTAACTTAACTCTATTTTTTTGTTGTTCTTCTAAGCAATCTAATACTGGTGGTAGTATATAATCAGTTATATGTCTAAGTGTACCCATACAACTACCACCTTCTATTTATTAAAGTTAGTATCAGTTAATATAATTTTATTTGAATCAGTTGTCATAGTATTAGATGAATCACTGTTTAAAGTTAAACCAGAAAGACTAATTGATGGATCTAATTGGGGTATTTCTGGCTCTTCAGGTTCTTCTGGCTCCTCTTCAATCCAAATATGGATCTTACCTTCAAATTCTTCAGGAGGAACTTCTGTATTATTAATTAATACTTCTTCAGTAACCTCTGAAGAACTACTGCCATCTCCTATTTTCCAACCAGTCCATTCGCCGCTACCAATTCTAAATAACTTTATAACCGCTGTTTCTCCATAGGATATTTCGGGTTTCTGTTCTCCAATCCAGTTTACATTAACAGGCCAATTTATTCTATAAGGACCTTTACAGTTAAGTATAAATGTTAGTTCTTTAGATTCATCTTCTGGAGTATAATCAGAAATAGTTAAATTACTGTTTTGGGCAATATTACCGACTATAACGTTACCTGAAGAAGTGTATATACTTTGTTCTCTTACAAGGTCACCTAAATTATTAACTTTAACTGTAGTTGGTAGATTTTCAAAGGGTACTAAAGCGTTATTATTCAGTATAGCTAAACCATTAGCTATATTAGGCTTATTTGTTTCAACTGTACCATCGTTATTTAAAGTAAATCTATAATCATCACTATCATTCACTAAATTATCATGGACATACGACAAACCTGTAGAACTAATTTCTAAAGAGTTTGTACTAATTCCATTATCATTTTGTTTAATTGTAATAGGTCTTGCATTAGTGTAAATAGTGTTATTTTTATCTACTTTAATATTATTTAAATCAATAGTACCATCATAGGCTATACCTGACCCTGATTGAATAATTACAGAACCGCCAATAGAAGATGGGCTTGTACCACCAGAACCTGCATAAATTTGGACATTTCCGCCTCTATTCTCGACAGAATCATATGCTGAAATAATAGTTTTAGCTGGAGCAGGACCCGAAACATCAACAGTTCCACCACCTTCAATAGTTACATTACCAGAAGTAGCATTATCTAAAGTTGGTGTTCCAGATTTAATAACTATTTCGTGTTCAGCAACTTCAGCATACCCAGTATTTGAATCTTTACCAAGTTTATTTGTAAGTACTTCTGTTAACCATCTAGAATCCAGCATACCGTCTTCATCAGCCATAGGGATCTTATTAGGTCCTGGAACTAAAGAAGCTTCAGTTAAAGGAATATAGTTTTGTAAGAAATTATAGAGTAAATCGTAAGTTTCATTTTTAGTATATTTATCTGAATACTTTAATCGTTCAGCATTAGAAATATATCCACGGTCATTAGTTGGTTCAACATCTTCAGTAGTATATACTTGTTTAAAGGAATGAATAAATGTACGTAAACCTTCTAAGAATTTAATAAATTTTTTCTTTGTAACAAAGTATTTATTAATATCTTTACTATCATCATAAGAGTTAATATTAAAATTATAATCAACATTATTGATATAATAAATCCATCTATCAACATCATCTTCAGAAACTATACTTAACCAGTCATCTAAGTTGTTTTCACTGTTTGAAATTGGAATTTTTTTAGAATCTGGGTAAGCAGATGTTTCAGTTCTTCTAACATAAATATCTTCTAAAATAAGATCTATATTAAACCAAGAATTGTCTAATTTACCCTGTTCATTTGCAACAGGAATTGTACCTGGAGCAGCAGATAAAGAAGACCTATGCCCATTTAAGGTATCTGCATCAATAGGTATTACAATAGATGGCATATTATTTGGATCTACAGTTAAAGGTAATTTTTCTGTAGGCACCATTTTAATAATAAATCTAAATGCTATATTCTTTGGTCTAGTTTCAGCTTCTCTTGAATCATAAAGAGAAAGAACTGCTTTTTTAGCATACTCATTTTGAGTAGTACCTGCAAGAGTTAACTTATCATTTGTATTATCAAGTTCTGCATCATCAACAGAGCCAACGCCTGTAACATCTACTTTATGACTATGCTCTGCAATAGCATCATTTTGAAAAGTACCTACTTCGCGTTCTTCATCGCTATCAACACCTTTACCTGCATCAAAACCTCTTAAAAAACATCCTCTAAGGTCAGGAACTCTAAAAGTAGTTTCTCCATCACCTTTTGTAAATTTTCCAGGAAAATGGTCTCTATCTGAATCATCAACAGTATAATCATAAATAACTTGACCATCGACTACCTTACAAAGTTTTTCCCACATATCAGGATATTCTGTTCTATTATAAAGACCACCTTCAGCAAATACAAAACCAACAGGAGGTGTATTATCCTCATTAACATAAGGTACAATAGAGCCAAGAGGTAAAGCACGTTCTTCCATTTGATTCATTCTTAAATAAATCAATGGAATTATATCGGATTCAATTTGTCTAATATATGTGTAATCTTCTTTACTTAATAATCCATCGACATCTTTAGTAGCTAATGGTATAGCATTAGCACTTATGGCAATCCATTTATTTAATTCTTCATCGTATCTATAGGTATAATTAGTATCTTTAGTATTAACAACCCAACCATCTTCAGGTAAAGCTTTTTGACCAACTCTTAACCATTTATGATGATCTGAACTATATGTGTAAGTATAGTTATTGTTAGAATTGAGTATATCAACTATCCATTTATCTTTAGGTACAGGGTAAGTACTTAATATATCTTCATAATAAGACATCTCACCCATAGAAATAAATTGAGTAGTATCTATATAATCACTTAAATTTATTTCTTTCCAATTGCCATAAACAATTTCTGAATTAGCTGTATCACCATTAAGTCCTATGCCATTCATAATCAGTTCATTTGAATTATTGTCTAAAGATACTGATGAATCCCCATTAAATATAACTCCTGAAACTTTTATAGAAGTAATATTTTTAGCTTCGTCAAATACAAAAGTATACCTATCTCTAACATTTTTTACATTAACAGTCCAACCATCTTCTGGATTTGGATATACTGTAAATAAGTCTCCATAGCTTTCAACATCATCTTTCCATTTTAAAGTAGTGTCGTAAATACGTAAAATATCTTCATAGGTATCTACAGATTCTTTCCAATCTAAGTTAGTGGTATATGTGCTAAAAAGGTTGTCAATTTCATTTTGTGTGTAATACTCTTTAAATTTATTTAATAAATATAAGTCTCTTGATTGGAGAGCTTCATTCTGCTCAGTATTAGTTTGGGCTGTAATATAATCAGCACCAATACCGTATATATCACTACCTTTTACAATAGGTACATCTGCCCAAACGCTATTAATTGCCATAATCTCACCGTCCTTTATAGAGTGAATATGTTCTTTATTTGTTCAAAAATAACTTAAAAAGAAGCCGCTATAAAAGCGGCTTCTTTTATATATGATATATTAATTCTTTACAGGATCAGCGTTTTCTTCTGGCTCTTCTTCAGCTGTTGGAGCAACCGGAGCAAAATTAGCATCAATAGCATCAACGTCTTCCTTAGTCTCAGCCTCTCTGACTAAGAGCTCAAGATGCTGCTGTGTACCAACAACTAATGAAGTATACGCAGAAGCATTGTTATAGTTGGTTCTGATCTTATTGGCAAACTCAGTGATTTCTTCAGCAGTAGGCTCAGCTTTATTAAGTCTAACTTTAAGTAAAGCAATAACAAAGATAGCATTTTCTGTATTAAAGTTACCACTAAGGATATCCAGAGCACCTAAGTTCTGTTGCTCAAATGTCTTAATTTCACCATCCGAATAACCGTCACTTATTTGTCTCATAAGGATATTTGATCTATCCTGAATGGCTTTAGCCTTTTCAACTTTAACTTGAGCAAGAGTTGGCTCGGGTGGAGTAGGGGGAACATACTCTTCAGCAGTATAAGGAATATTAAGAAAACCTAATTGCTCATTAGTAACTTCCTTTGGGAAAGAGATGTTCGGATACATCTTCTTAAGATCATACATTCTAATAGTCTTATTGGGATCTTCAGTTGAACGATAAATAATCATTTTGTTTATCAAACTCCTTTTAAAATTATTTAAATAAGTTTTGTGCTACATAATTTCCTACAGAATCTGCATACAATTCTTCTTTGTATTCGTCAGATCCTTGCTTAAATGATTTGACATACTTAGTTTTTCTTAAGGGAATTCCTTTTTCTCTTAAACTAAGTAACTTGTTGTGCAAGCATTCGTGTGCTAATTCATGTGCCATCACTTGTGCAGCAAATCTACTTTTGTTCAAATCATCCATATGCTGTGTTTCAATATTAATTTGATTTGGTCTAATATAAATAATGTGTTTTTCAGTCCAATCACCAGCACCCTTTTCTGGTCGGTTATTTGGTGCATCTGTTTTAATTGTACCATCTTCATTATAACATTTGTTAGTAAATTTTAACTTCATATAACCTAAATCAACACCAAGGTCTTCTTTGTAAAAATGCTTTACTTTTCTAAATACAGAACTTAACCATTCAGTATCTTTATATGCGCTTTCTAATAGAGGTTTAAGTTTATATTTCAACTTTCTCACCTCTTCTTTCTACAATAAATAAAGTATTATTAATTATAAAATTAGTTGTAAATGTATCTTTGTTAAGATCATCTACACCTATACATTCATCACATTCAGTAATATCAGAATATAACAGTGGAAAGAATCTTACTTTGTTTTCATTAGAATAAACTTTAATATATAATAAATCATTAACAGTAAGTCCGTCTTTGATAGATAGGTCTAACTTATTGGTATTAAACTTATCCTTAATAGTCAATGAGTATTTTATTGTACTTTCCAAAGTAATTCACTCCTTCTCTGTATAAATCTTTACTAAGCATAATATTTTCAGTATCGGGGTAAAGTTTGGATGCTACATACAGGCCAATAGAATCCGCATACAATTCCTCTTTATATAACTCTTTATCATATTTTTTATATGAAGTAGCATAGTCAGTTTTAATTATAGGTACATTTAAATCACTTAACTTATAACAGTGATTGTTATATAGTTCATGACCTAATTCGTGTGAAATAATTTTAACTATGTACTTATTTCTTTCTTTAGGGGTATGCCCTTTGCATCTATATTTAAAAACTTTAGGCCTTAAATAAATGATGTGTTTCATACCACACCAGCATCCAGCATGCTTAGTGAAATCTTTAGAAAGTTCTTCATCAATATTTCCATAGCTATCCATAATATAATTTGTGCATTTACAATGCATATAATTAAGGTCTATATTAAAATGAATATCAAAGAAATTTATACTTCTATCAAAGAGGTAATGAATAAGTTCGCGGTAGATTATTTTTATTTTACACCTCCAATATAGATTTCTCTTTATTTGTTCAAACTTTTTAGTAAGTCAATTTTTGTATATATATTATGTTATTGTTCATTTAGTTAATCTGTTTATTTTAAGGAGGTTTTTATAATGAATGGATGAAGAAAAAGAGTTTTATGTAACTTATCGTATTGAGGGTCGTTATGTGGCAAAAGTTCTTGCAAAAGATTTAGAGGAAGCTTTAGACAAAGCCGAAGACAAATACTGTTTAGCGGATTTTGGAGTACTCCCAGATGAATATATAGACGGGGAGCCTATTATTGTAGAAGATCAAGATGGGAATTTTGTGTGGGAAAAGTAAAAACATTGAAATCAAGAGGTGAATGTGTATGGAGTTCTTTATTGAATATAATTCGGTAATTGAATTGAAAGAAACAAAGATTGATACTTTTCCTGAATTGGTGTCATCAATTAAACAGCTAAAGAAAGAAAAAGGCGAAGAGATGTATTATCAAATCTATGTAAGGGATGTGTATGGTAATTATTGCCCCATAGAACTTGATGTGGATGATATTAGATGGGAAGAAATTTAAGGAGGGGTTTGTAATGAAGAGGTCAGATTTAAATGCACTTATGAAACTACTGGATATTTATCAGGGTTTGTATGAATTGCGTGAACGATTGAAGGATGCGGGGGATTTGCATAATTCTGAAAGAGCGCAAGAATGCATGGACAATGTGGTAGCTTATTTGGAAGAAGAAGGTTATGAAGTAACTGATGAAGATAAACCTTGTTTCGAAATGTAGGAGGTATATGTATGCAAATGAATAAGGATGTTGTTTCTCTGGTGTGCCTTGGCTCAATTTGTGCTGTGTCGGTTACGCTTATGCTGGTATCATTTCTGTTTGCTAGTTGGATTTCGGTAGCGATTAGTATGATGATTGCAGTAGTATCGGTAGTGGCATTTTTTAAGCAAGTGTGTGATATGGAGGAGGATGACTAATGAGTTTTTATTTGACTATGATTTATGGATGTTTCGGAATTATGAGTATTTTTAGCTGTGTGTATTTTGGGGTATTTCTTAAACAGGTAATTCCTTTTATGTTCTTTGCAGTAATGGGGTTTTTCCTGTTGATTATGGGGTACAAGGTAAGTCCGTTTAAGGACGATGACTAAGGAGGTCTTTTAAGATGGCAGAATTTGCGTTTGAAGTGAAACTACGTGAACGACGTAATTCTTACAATAGGTTTATCAATTATACGGAGATTAATAGCTTTGTGAAGGATATTTTGAAAGCAGGTAGAGTTCAATATAAACTTCATAAATTTGGCGAGGGAGAAAATTCAAAGTGTTTAGTCCCCACCAATTGGTTTAATGTGGCACAAGAGATTAGAAAGATTATTGATGAGTTCTTTGAGGATAATGAAGTTTATAAGAGTACTAAGGGCCCTCGTATTTATTTGGATTATTATGAGGAAAATGATTTTATTGATGTGAGCACAAGAAAACCAAAGACCGATGAAGAAAAACTGCTCGCAGTAATTGATTGGTATGTATGTTAGGAGGTAAAGGATATGAGTCTTATGGATTTCTTTAAAAATCACAACAATAAAAAAGATAATGAGAAGAATATGGAAAATACTGTTGACGATATGATCACGGAACTTAAAAAAGCAGAAAAAGAAATGTTTGAAAATGATAAAATTGTGAGGGTAGCATTTGTATTTAAGGAAGATAATAGTTTTAGGCCAACTACTTATATGTCTGTTGAAGACAATAAGGTGGACCTTTTTGAGGATAGCGATAAGATGAAATATGTGAAAGAAAAAATTCTGGAGAGTAATAAAGAGATTGATGATGAGCCTATTAAGCATTATGTGATTATGGAGTTTCCTTTTATGCTTCCTCATGATATTTTGAAACTGGAAACTTATTTTGCACTGTTGAATCCGCAGTTGGATCTTACTCCTGACCAGTGCAATATTCTTCCAATTGGTGGAATTATCAAAGATGATGAGATTAGTAGTTCTTTGAAGTTCCAGGCCTTGGTTATTAATTATGCAACTAAAGTATTTAGAATGATCAATTTTAGTTCTGAAAATAAGAACCATATCGATTATGAGATTGTATCCGATGAGATGCGAATTACACCGAAGGGGTGCGTAGAGAAGTATGGTGTTAAGTTGTTTGATAAATATGATTTGACGTTTTATAGTGTAAATGAGGAAGAAAAGTAATTTTTGTGTTATTTAAATTGATTGCATAATTGGAGGTAAATACGATGTCGGATAAACTTCTTGGCGATAATTTGGTCATTGACCTTCACCTGGATATTGCAAGTTCTTGTGCAATGAAAGCCAGGGACATGCTGGAAAAGAACATGTTTGGGGAAGCCAAGCATGAACTGGCAAAAGCTGTTGTGGAGCTTGAAGAAGCGCGTAAGTTGTATAGAAAAATGAATAGTGGAAAATAAATGAAATAAGAGGGGCATCTCTATGATGCTCCTCTATCTTTTTTATCTTTTAGGAGGTAATAGCTATGTATCTGAAAAGAACAACAGAAGAAGTGATTGTAGATATGTGTGTAAATGACCTTGAGTATGGTATTAGTACGAGACGCGGTGTTGTTTGGGATAATGCATTCAATGAGGAAATCAGTTTTTTGACGGAATACTTAGGTGATGAAATTACTACAAATCTTTTGATGTATACTCTTGGTCTTAGTAAACAAATGAAATCAAGCAGCTATACTGAAGATTTTGAAGTAGATATTAGTAAGTCAGCAGAAGATGATTCAGTTTTGAAAATTACTATTGTGCTGGAAAAGAGAGAATATGATCTACTTTGGGTAAGATATATTTGGGAGAATGTGTTTGATCGGGGGAATGAATAAATGTTTAGCATTAAAGTATACGCAAAATATTTTGGTACTCTTGGTGAGTCAGTTGATTATGATGAAGAAATTTGTACGAGTTGGGATCAAGTTCTAAAAATGTGCAAGAAGTTTATTGAAGGACTTGAGGAAAATGAAACTATTGATATTGGTATCGAAATTTTTGATGAGGAGGGTAAGAAATTTGTAGATATTATTGATTTTAATGACTTTGAGAGTAAAGTATTTGAATATAATAAAGTAAGTTATGGATATGGTAGACACGAATTTGTAAAGGAGGAAAAGTAACATGGCAAAGTATATTGTAACGTATTTGATCGAGGGATACCAGGATATTGAAGTTGAAGCTGCTAACGAATGTGAAGCTATGGAAAAGTCTGAGGAAAAGCTTCCAAATGTAAATTTTGGTGAGCTATATGGAATCCAGAAATTGGAATTTGATGCTGAAGATATTAGAGAGGTTAAAGATGATGAAAACTAAATATGTTGCAATATTTTCGGTATCTGGATATGTTGAGGTTGAAGTGGAAGCGGAGGAGGAACAGGAAGCAAAAACTTTAGCATATCAAAAACTAGATTCTGAACTTGAAAGCGGTAATGTTAAGTTGGAGTCTGTTGAGGCAGATATGGAGGATTTTGGTTCTTTAGATGATTTGGAGGAGTGAGTATAGGAATGTTTGAAATTAGAAAAACATGTGTAATTGACATGGCTTTTAACGAAGTACCAAAAATTGATGTAAACTTGTCAAGTAACTTGGTACAGATTGTTTCTGCCGATGGAAAAGAAGTGTATTATGAACCAGAAGTGGCGATTTTAATTGATAAATTTGAACCACTACAAGTAAAGTTTTTAATGATGCATCTCGATGGAATTCTTGCAGTATATAGGCAGCATAATGTAGATTATATTGATGAAGATAAAACATATACTACTTCGTCTAAAATAAAATTACTTGATAATGGTTTTTATAGAGATGTTGATATTCAAGTATATGGAACTAGTGAACTGGTTGAAATTACACTTAAATGGGAGGAGTTTGAAAATGAAAAGACAGATTAAATATAATTGTATTTTTGTATATGGTGAAGATGGCATTTCAGTAACATTTCCCGCATGTCGTGGATGTGTAACATGTGGAAAGTCTGATAGGCAGACTAAACTTATGGCAGAGGAGGCTTTGAGAATTTGGTGTAGTATTGTTCTTGATAATGGAAATTTGCTCCCCCCAGATCTGTCACTTTTGGAGCTTAATAAATGGGTTAATGAGCATAAAAAGTTTTGGGGTAAAAATAAATGGGCGATTAAAACAATTAGAACTACTGTGGAGGATTAAGATGTCTGAAAGCAAATTTTTTAACTTTAGTGTAGAGGTGTATAGGGATTCTGAACAGAAGATGCATGTGTATATAGCCTCAGATAATAGCTCAGGGTGTGATTATCGGTGTAAAACTGTAAAAGAAGTAATGGAAAATATCCATAATTATGTAGATGATTATATGAGCTTGCTGGAAGGAGAGGATAAAGAATGGTAGTAATTGGTCGTCCTATTAACGGAATTGGTCTAAATGGTCATGAGTATGTTCTTGATGAAAACCAGGAACCTATGAAGTTTGATTGTGTTGAAACAGCGGAATATTTCCTTTATATTCATGGATATAATAAGAGTAGAATTGAACTAGAGGGAATTGATATTATTGAAGAAAGTGAGGTAATATTTTGATGATTTATTATGTTAAATATAATATATCGTCTTCTAAATATGTGATGGTTGAGGCAGGCACACCACAAGAGGCTTTAGATAAGTCCGAAGATTTAGTATATGAATCGGACTTAAATGTGGTTGAAGATATTGAGTATACTCCAGTAAAGGTTGAGGATGAAATGGGTCATACAGTGGAGGTAGATTATGGTAGAATTTAAGCTTCTTGATTTTGAAAATGCGGAAGTGTCTAACGAATATATTTAGGAGGAGATTTATATGCTGAGAAATTTTCTTGATGAGACGATTAAGAAAATTGAAGAATCTGGTAAGACAGTAGCGGATGTTCATCACGTTGTAGTTTACAATAAGACATTGAAGCTTCCAGTGTGTGTAACTTGGGAAACTTTTAGAAAAATTGCGAAAGATGTGCTTTACGATTCGGGGTATGGTTCAGAAGAGATCTTTGTGGGGTGTAAAGTTATCTTTAATGATGGATGTTGGTTGAAAAGAGAATCCTACGATGGTTCTGAGTGGTGGAGCTTGGTTGTTCCGGAATCTCTTGAGGTTGATATTGATCCTTACAGTTCTAAGTTGTCTGTACTGGAAGAAAATCAGTGGGAGTAGAATATGATTACTGAAGAACAGAAAAAGCAGCTTTTGGAGAAATGCGTAGCCGGAATTGACGTGTATCCAAGTTATGATGATATTGTAAACTCACATTTTGTGTCTTGTATTTTGGCAAGGCATGATGAAATAAGCAGTACATATATGGAAGCTTTTAAGGATGAGTTGTATAATTGGTTTAACCCAAATGATAATTATAGGGGTGTTGAAGAAGATGTGAAAGATATGTGTAAAGATGTAGGAATTGATATCGATGAGATTGATGAAGAAGATTACAGAACAGTGTGGGACTTGGTAGCTGAGAATCTTTGGTATAAACCGGATTATGATCATTATCTAAATCAGAAAGTGTGTATCGACATTTTCGTTGATTCGGGTGATTATAATTATGATTTGGGATGTAACCAGGTATATCCACATTATGATGGAATAAAGGAAGAACCAATTTCAGATGAATTTTGTTTGTATTGGTTGACTAAAACTCAAGGATATACAAAAGAAGAACTTGAAAAGAATCTTTATAATGATGAAAATCTTACAAATAAGTTCTTCGAAGGTGTGTATGATGAAAATTTTACAAATAAATTCTTCGAAAGTGTGTATGATGAATTGAATAATTGTACAAGTCATATGAACTCTCTCGTATTTCTTAAGAGAATGACTTTAAGAGAGTATCTGGAAATGATGGATTCTAAAGAACCTGTACATATCAATAAAGATACTCGCTGTGGTCTTTTTGATAAATGGTCAGGTGCTGGTGGTCTTTTGGATATTCATCTTGAAAAGGATATTGATATCCCTAGAGAAAATATTCATGAGATTACCGATGATGGTCAGTTTAGATATAACATTCACGAAGTATATGGGGTGGATGATTCTTTCTGGGAGGATTAAAAATGGGTTTATATGGTCGTATTGGTAGTAAAACAAAAACAAAAGATCGTGGTGAAAATTTAAGTCTAAAGCGTGCAAATATTTCTAAAGCTAAAAAAGAATTTAAGGAAGCGCAGGAATATTATGATGAAGTGGATATTAAATATAATGTACTTCCAAAGTTAAGTAAAGAAGCTAGGAGATTGTATTTAGAATGCTATAGTAAGGGGGATAAATAACATGTGGGCTAAAACTAAAGAATTTCTGAAATGGATTGGTTTTGTTCTTTTCAGTAGCTTTGTCTGGTGGGTAATGCTGTATGTGGTAGGTTCTACTAAAAGCATTATTCCATATCTGATTGGGTTCATTGTAGTATTTCCATATCTTGAAGAATGGTTTAAGCATAATCATTCTGATACAAACTTTAAAGCACACCTGTTTGGTGTTCTGGAGTTTATTAGTACTGCTATTATGATTATGTGCATTGGTGATGGAGTAATTACTACAGATCAAAAAGTAACTCTCATTATTGCCAAATTTATGGCTGTAATGATGCACTGGTCTACAGGAAGACTTCACTTTAAGTATCGTACTAAAGAATCTTTTCTAGTGTGTTTTGCTCTTCATATGCTATTTAATGCATATGTGCATTATGCAAAAGTTCAAGCATTTGATATTAGTTTGTTTATGCCACACTTGATTATTTATCTTGCTACGTATGTTAATGAAAATAAAGTACAATAATGGGAGGAATATATTATGATTACTAAAGAAAAAAACGAGAAGTATAATTATAAGTATACCGTTATTATTGGCCAAGACATTTTGGAGCCACTAGCTGATGAATTTGGTGGGTTTGATTTGGTTCGTGGACCGTTTGATGTTTGCAGAGAGTTTAAGTTTTTGAATAAGTTTTTATCCGATGAGGTATTTGAAAAATTTATAACTTATATTATTGGACGGTATGAGGGTGTTGAGGCTTCGTTAAAATCTAAAAAGACGACTAGCTGTGTAGATAGTGATGGTTGGCGCATTTGGTATAATATTAGTCTTGATGGCATTGAGATTATTTTGGAATCTGATGAAGATTTTGATGTGGATAACCTAGACCATGAGACGGTATCGAAGGATTCAGTTAGTGAAGCTATTGAAGATCGGTTAAAAGAATATATTGCTAAATATAATGTATTGGAGGATAAACACGAACAAGTTACACGTAAGTTATATCCGGTATTTAAAAAGATGCTGTTAGTTCATTTGAACTCTGAGCATCCAGATTTTGCATATTATTCAAAAATTAAATTTAAAGTTGATTTTGCCAAAGTAGTAGATGATTCTACAAATAGATTTGAAAACGCTAAATATGACGGAGTTTATATCAAGGATATTTTTGAGGATTTGATTAATATGTTCAATTGTGATAAGACGCATGAGTATAGATATGATTATGATAGGGGCGGCTTTTCATTCGCAATTAGAAAGGTCTAAAAACAAAGAAACCCTTAGGATATACCTAGGGGTTTCTTTTTCTTTTTAATTGTACATTATACAAAGTAATGCGATAAACAAAACAACTCTTATCTTTTCTCTGTCGGGTTCAATTCCGATATCTAAAAGTGTTTTAGCAGCTAAAGTAGGTATTGGTTGCATAACTAAACCTCTACCTACAGCAACACTAATACCAACTTTGTTAATACCATCTCTATCCCTATATTGTCTTAAGAATCTAAGTATAATATTTTGCATAGTTGAATCAACATCATTATGGTCATGAATTGCAACACAAATATTTTCAACATCGATTTCAGAAGCTCCAGATAAGCTAGCAATATATTCGATAAATCTTGGGTTCATCGTAACTGAATCAATATTACTAAGAGCCTTTTCAAGATCTTGAGAAACATCATCTGTGTCAGCTTTCCCAACATTTTTATAGTACCTTCTGGCTAAATGTTTCACACTTTGATTGACTTTATTATAAACATCTACAATATATCTGTAGTATTCATATAATGAAATTTTTTCTTTAAACACATTAATATATTTTTCTAAAGTTTCGTCTGCAACCTTAACTACAAACACAGCCCAACCTTGTTTTGCTACTGTAGCAGCATGTGCATTCATTAAAGTATATGACATAAGGTTTTTGTCGAGAATAGGAAAATATTTCTTTTTAACATATGATAAAACTATAGAAGTATAGTATCTACTAACATCATAAACTGTTTTATCTATATTACCATCAGCTACAAATACTAATATGTACATTAATAACATGTTATAATACGTGTTTGAAGAAACATATCCACCAGGCATAAAAGTTCCAAATTGTTTTACTTGGTCTTCCGTAATATGTGCTGTTTCTAAAAATTTATGCCAAAGGTTTTTAGTAATATAATAACCGCCATCGATTTTACCAACTTCATTTAGAGCTTTATTAGCTTCTGTACTAACCAGATGAGCCATTTCAGCTTTATAAGGATAAGAGTTTTGTAATATAGAAATAACTAAATCTTTAAGTTCTATGATGATTCACCTCCTAAAAAGAGAAACCTCCTTATTAGGAGAATAAAGATAAAATATCATCATTAGTAGCTATATTGAGATAAGAGGTGTTGATCTTACCATTCTGTGAAATTGGTATTGATGATGCTTGAGGTTCATATGAAACTGAGCTAAATGGAACAGCAACTTCTGAAACAATATTTTCAATACGAGTAGATGCTTCTGTCATAACCAATTCAGTTAATGATGAAGTATCGATCCATTTAGGATCAAGTAATCCGTTTTCATCTGGAATTGGGAAAATTTTTGCTGAGATATTGCCATTAGTAACTGGAGAAGTTGTAGAAGGATAATATCCACCAACTGAATCAGAATCAGTTTCAACATTTGCTGCTATAGTAAAATCAGTATATTCCACCTTAAGCATAAATCTATAACTGATATTTCTTGGTTTAGTTTCAGCCCGATCTAAAATACCTAAAGAATTGTTAGTTGAAACTTCATTTTCACTAATAACAAAAGTATTACCAGTTAAATTGGCATACTTTTGTGTGATTTTGTCTGTTAGCGCAATTCCGATATCGGATTTAGCACTATTTAAATTAGCACCATTAACCGGGTATGCTGGTATATTGTGGGAGTGTGGTCTAACAGTATCCATCTCAAACTTACCAAATAATGTATCGTCGCCACTTCCAGCATTTCCTATAGATCTTAAGAAGATATTTCTTAAATTAGGTACAGTGAATCTTGCACTATTAATATCATCCTTACTACCACCAATTAATACATAGTAACCACAAGGATCTAAGTTGTTTGGTGAGGATCTTGTAAAACCTTGGTTATTAGCCCAAACTTCATATTCGTCTAAGGTCATTATAGTAGGTCTGATTAAATTCCACAATTTAGGATAAGTTTTTGCCTCTAAAATTCGACCATCAGCCCAAATCCAACCATTTGGCATGTTTTTATTAACACCAGATTCTGTATACTGTATTGAAGTAGGAAGAATACTACCAATAGGTAATGCATCAAATTTACTTAAGAAATCTAATATATACTGATCTCTACCCTCAAGTGTAGTTATCTGAGCATTGTGAGATTTTGCAGATACACTGGATCCAGCTTGAGTTTGAGCGGTTTGTAACTCCGGTGGAAACATTATTCCAGCCATATAATCACTCCTTTATAAAATAAAAAAATCTACTGCAATCCTGCAATAGATAACATTTGTTTAGACCATTCATTGATCTGTTCTTCATGTGATAATACATTAGGATTTGATGGATCAACGTTAATATAATAAAAATGACAGGTACTATCTTGTCCTTGCCTATGAATTCTAGCTTCAGCTTGCTGTAAATCAGTACTTCTAAATGGTCGGTTTAAGAATATAATTGTATCACAGCAATACTGTAATCCATCTGTACCAGTTCCTAATGCTTGTATTGAACCCAACATAACTCGTATATTTGGGTTATCTTTAAACTTAGGAAAGTTGGCATTAAAATCAGCAGCACTTTCCACTAACATATTTTCAATACCACTAGTTTTAAGTAGTTCTGATAATGTGTGTAAAGGTTCTCTAAAAGTAGAAAATATTAAAACTTTTTTACCAGCCTTTTCAATAACATTTTTAAAACTATTTATGTTTTCACTAACTACTGCATTAAGTAATCTAATTTTACCTCTTACAAAGAATTCTCCAATAGCTCTGCCTAATAAGATAAACCTATATGAAGTTATTTCTTTTCGTGTCTGTATAATTTGCTTTCCTATTTCACTGTTAACTGACTTCATATCTCTTTCAATTGCTCTTATTTCTCCAATCAGTTCTTTATATTTATCATTACCCATAGGATCCATTTTTTCTAATATTTTTATTTTTTTAAGATAATCTTCTAAATATTCATTACCATAACTGATTCCTTGGGATCTAATTACTTGTTGAAATACGGATAATAATCTATTAAGCTGTTCATATAATCTGTTTACATCAGATTTGTTTCTTTGTTCTAGACCATTTTTGACATAGTTTCTAATATTTGCCATAGCTACAGGTATCGTAAAAGGTTTAATATCTTTAATTTGTAAAGTAATATCGTATTTCTTTTTATCTGGTAAATTTAATTCTTTTGAAGCTTCTTTTCTAATCATATACAGTTTGAGCCTTTCTTGTAAAACTGCTGAAGCTATATTGTCATATTTTCCAGTATTGTATAAATGTGTAAAAATTCTTTGTGCCATAGTTGACTCTCTAAACATTGGATCTAACATAGTCATAACTGGTACAAACTCAGAAGCTAAAGCTTTAATAGGTGTTCCAGAAAGAGCTAACACATATTTGATATTATATCTTTCTTGGATATCTTTTACATTTTGAACTCTGGCTGTATTAGAATATCTAAAATTTTGTATTTCATCAACAATTAAACTTTTTGGTTTACTTACAATATAATTGGTTACTTTATCTAAAGCTTCATAATTACAAATATAAAATTTGTCAGCTACATTCAAAACTTCTTCTTTTAAGAATTTACTTGGTATAAGCCTAGTTATTGAATTTTGCCATGAAATTAAAGTACTTTTAGGTGCAGTAATAATACATGGAAATAAGTCCATTGCATATACTGTAGAAATAGCTGTGAAGGTTTTACCTAATCCTTGTTCAAATGCCATTAAGAATCCATCTAAATGAACTTTATGTACTGCATTATAAAAATGATACAAAAATTCTTTTTGATATGGTTTTAGTTCTACACCTAAGTTGTTTAATTTAGACATTATATCAGAAGGTACTTCTTCCATAGGTTTTTCTAAAGCAATTATTCTTGGATGCTGTGAAAGTTGGTCAATAACTTCTTTATACACACTTCTTTTAAATCTTTCATATAACCATTCAAATACTTTTTTAACTTCTACTACAAAGAATTCTTCAAAAGAAATGTTTGCACCACCGAAAAATACACTTCTAACAACTATAGAAAAAATGTGGTAAGACATAGAAACACCTGAAGTACTTATATTAGGAATGTTCTTACCAAAAAAAGATCTAATGTCTTTCTTTAACTCATGTACATTTAATCCAGATATAACTAATCTTTTACCTACTCTAGAAGAAGAATCAGTGGTGATTTGCACATTAGCTAATAAACTCATTATTTGGCTCCTTTTCGAAGAAATTTAATCAAAGTAGCAGGTGGAGACCCGTGACTTTAGTCATGGGAAGAGCCTGCTTTTACAACTTTAGGAACTATCAGTTGTAAAACCCATTTTAAATTGTAACTAACAATCGTTAAGTCACTTAATTTTGCGTTTTGACAAAGACGACTACCGTTGTGTATATTATGTAACGATAGCTTACCTTTCGTATTACCACCAACTAAACTTAAACCATACTTAGGATATCTTACTAACGTATTCTTCTTAAATCCTAACGACATTGTACCACCATACCGTATTCTAGCTCCATGTTTAAGAATAGTTTGTTTAAATAGATTACGTCTATTGACTTGTAAAAACGATAGTAGACACAATATCTTTACTGGTTTTATACAATAACCTAAAACCATTTCACATAAACAATGACTATCTACATTATGCGCTTCCCACGCATTTTTAAGTTTTTCAGACGTTTTCTTATATCCAGCTTGTAAACGCCATTCGTGCGTCTCGTAACCCTTCCACTTGAATACGATTAAACCTAGACCTTCGATAGCTTTGTAAAAATACGATTTACCAGTTTCTAAAGGAGAAAACATATTATTCCATTTAGACGCACGTTTTATCGTTTTTGCAGCAACATCTTCTACTGAAACATCGGTAATAGGAAGTATTTGTTTAAGTTTTTTAAGTATACGTAATTTAGCATCCCAACGAGATTTTGTTGATGATGGCAATTTATCGTCTTTGTTATTATTTTTTCGATTTTCACGACATTTACGATATGGTGTTTTTCTTTGACGACGCGATCTTCTTAATGTACGTCTAGTTTCTACGTTGTCTTTAACATGAGTAATCGCTTCAGACGTAATATTGAGAACTACTCGTTGTTCCGTTGCAACTGTAATTCCTTCACGTTTAGAACCAGGATCGATTCCAACAACTACATCGCTGTAGTTTCTAGCAGATGGTTCGTTTTGTAGTATAATACAAAAGATACCATCTCTCCAATACGGTTTAGCTCTACCTTTTTTCATCATGGTACGTGCTCTACGTTCTTTACACGGCATCAATGGAATTAAGTTCTTATCTAAAACTGGAACCATAAACATCTTTCTCCTTTCGGAGTGTGCAGCAGTAACTGCACCTCTAGTATTGAATTCCCTTCGATATTATACGCGACGTTGAATACAGACTAGGGAGGTATCCGTAATACGTCTTTCTGTCACTGGTTGGCTTTCCATCTGCGTATAATTGCCTTCAAACGTGTGTTGTTCCACTCAGCGAATCTAGTCTCTTCTTACCCTTGTGAGTTATTTGAAGCGCCACCTTCAGTTTTCTTCACAAGCCCACGACTTTAGTCGTGGGTTATTGACCTCCTATCTTTGTAGGTTATATATCTTTATTTGTTCAGATTCCAAGTCAAAATTTGTATATATATTATGTTAGTGTTCTTTCGGATCTCGTCTCTTTATTAGAGACTTGACAAGTTCAAGTCCTTGGTATAAAATCCCATTCAAATTTAGATAGGAGTGAGAAGGTATGGATTTAATTAAAGTAATTGTAAATGTATGTAGTATAATATTTGTTGGTATGTGTGGTGGGTACTTGTCATATTTTTTAATCACCTTAGCGTATGAGAAGTTTTGGAGAAGTGATGTTCCTTGGTTTAATTGGAATGATTTTGTCAGGTTTAGTAATGGAATTTGGTTTAAGATTTGTTGG